>Ga0214478_101291_pt1 | contig 12971 bp, 9 predicted proteins | sample M1_20Mar14CPVII9_2_FD_178001 | JGI IMG/M metagenome (GOLD analysis project Ga0214478, IMG submission 178001) | Marine eukaryotic communities from Monterey Bay, California, United States - M1_20Mar14CPVII9sort6BwellD7 | ecosystem: Environmental > Aquatic > Marine > Unclassified | place: USA...
TAGGACTTTTACTTTCTAACATTATCCTGACGGGGCCGAAAGGCTCTAAATCAGGTAATGTTGACGAGTATATTCGGGTTCTGTACTAAATTCTCATGCCGCCGGTTGCAAAACGTTGTGCTACAATATATATCTTTTTGCACAATGCCAGAGTCTTATCAGTGACTTCTATCGTTGTTATAAGAGAGTACATCACTTAAATACATGTGCACTCATTTTGACACTGTCTTTGTTACATATTGCTAACACCTCATGCATTTGCTCTAAATGTGTTGCAGTTGGGGAGCTTGTGAGCCATGGTAGACTTATCCGTATGAATCACACGTGAGTTTTATATATAAATGTACCAAACACCACACATAAAATGTTCACTCGTTAGAATTAACCCTATATCATTTACACTTTTCCAGTGAGTTGTGGCAAAGCCGATCAGATCATGATATAGACGATGACGATGAATCTGTTGGCGATGACTTGTTAACACCAGGTGCAGATGTGAGGAAACTCTACGATGAGCAGCAAAATGGACACAGACACAAGAGTGGAGGCGGTAGCTGGCTATTACGAACTGGATTTGGAGGTGGTAATCTAGGAGAAAAACTTGGTGAAACTATCGAGATTAATGCATACAAAGGAGTATGCTCAGCTGTGATGATGGTATTCGCTCGTATGTTGTCAAGTTTACATGGTGTGAATGTCTTATCTCATTCAGATATTAGAACATATGTTGAACAAGATCCTGACCTCCCACCTATAGATAGGAAGCATGGTCCCATATTAAGTGGAACAGGTAATGACTATGCCCACGAGGCTATCAAGTCAGCAATCCAAAAGAGCGCAAGAAAGAAGAAAAAGACAAAACACAGATCATCATCTCGTCGCCATGGACACGAGCTTAGTGATATTGAGTTTATTCAACGAGATGCTGTTGTCGAGACTCTTATCTCACACTGTCAGATATCAGCACCTCTCTTGAAACTCTTTCCACTAGACTGGCAACGAGCAATGGTAGGGAATATTATCACATTAGCCACTGCAATTATATCAGATTTTGCGGATGGTCTTCAAGTACAAATACTTGGCCATGCCTTGACAATATCTTTCAAGCCTATAACGGAGGCTGATCTTATTCAACATATTGGTGTAGGAGGTTTTCGAAAGAATCATCGAAGAACGCGACCTGACGAATTTGAGGCGGCTGTTTTAGCTACGGCACAAGATATGAGCGAGAGCTTGGCATTCCTCGATGGTTGGTTAGAATGGGTTGAGCGTAGAGTAGGTGGCGGAGTATTGAGATCTCAAATAGGCAATTTGATTGCACGTGTTGTGTTAACATTGATTGATGAAGTGCTCAGCGGAGCGAGGTTAGATCTCTGGTCATCACAGGCTAACGGACCTAGATTGTATGCCGCTTTGGAATATAGAACTACAACATCAACATCAACAAATGTAGACGAAGATAAAGAGGAAGACCTACGTGAATAAGATTATTAATTTTTGACAGCGCTTACAGTTGTGACTTGTGACACACTAGCTATCCTACATCTCACAAATCTTCAAGAATGAGTGGGCAGTTCAAATGAGACAACAAAGAGTGGGAATCTTTTCTCATATCTTTTAGTTCAACATTTGACAATCTAACACGTTGCCATGGCAGTCGGCAAACAGCTGGATATTGGCGTCTTTACAGCAACCTCTTGCATCTCTTAATCTCTTGCTACTATATATCAACAAAGCAATCTATCCAATATGAAGTACTTCATCGCCCTCTCTCTCTTTGCCGTATCCACTAAGGCATTTGTGCCTGCTACTCACAAGAAGAGTATTTCTCAATCATCCACTACCTCATTGCGATTTGGTTTCTTAAAGGAGTTGGGATTGGAGAAGCCTGCATGGTTACCAGACTTCGGTGATAAATCTAAGACGCCAGCCGAGCCTGTTGTTACAGTGGCCGAAGTCGAGGACGGAGAAGTAGGAGAGGAAGCAGCAGCTCCATTGGTCGTGGTCCTTCAACCGTATAAGAATGAAGAAGCTGCGCATCGACTCAATTCTTTTGATGAAGTTAAATCAAAACAAGTATCATCATCCTTGTTCGGAGTCATAGTGACATGTCTTATACCTTTTCTAAGTTATTTTAATAAATAAATCATTCGTTTGATCTTTCTCTATAATGTCGACGACACATCCCTCCTTTCACTCTCCCATTTGTACATCCATCAACTGTACAAGTCTTCTTCGTTGCACCATGTTGATAGCATACTCCTTTACTCTGTACTTTATTACCACATCCCTTATGACTACAAATCTTTCTTTGTGCACCGTGTTGATAGCATACCCCGTTTTGCACTCTCCTATTTGTACATCCCTCAACTGTACAAGTCTTCGTTGCACCATGTCGCTTACATACCCCTTTACTCAGCGCTATATTGCCACATCCCTCATGACTGCAAATCTTCCTCGTTGCACCGTGTTGATAGCATACTCCTCTATTCTGTACTTGTTTAGTGCATCCCTCGGCAGAGCAAATATTCTTCGTTGCACCATGTTGATAGCATACCCCTCCTTGGACAACTTGATTAGTACATCCCTCGGCAGAGCAAATCTTCTTCGTTGCACCGTGTTGATAGCATACCCCTCTACTCTGTATTTTATTAGTACATCCCTCGGCAGAGCAAATCTTCTTCACATTCTTCACCACGGCACCGTGTCTACCACAACGATCACTTCCTTTCTTGGCTTGGTATTTACACCCTTTGTGTGTGCAAAGATCACCCTTAGCTGTATGTCGCTTACATACTCCTCCTTGGACAACTTGATTAGTACATCCCTCGGCAGAGCAAATCTTCTTGTTTGCACCGTGTCGACAGCATACCCCTCTACTGTGTACTTTATTAGTACATCCCTCGGCAGAGCAAATCTTCCTCGTTGCACCGTGTTGATAGCATACCCCTTTATTCTTTACTTGATTAGTACATCCCTCATGACTGCAAATCGGATGGCCACTGGGTGTTTTTACTAATACAGCTCCATGTTTAATGCAAATTTCCTTATTCTTCTCTTTTGTGATCTTAGCTTTTTTTCGTAGGGCTTCCTCTGAAATAGTACGAGATGTTCTCAAAGCATCTTCATACAATTCATCACTAATTGGTCTAGACCTCTTCTTCTTCTCTGTATCACCATCTCTTGGATTGTCTTGTTTGGTAGGCTTTGATTCCTTTAACCGAGCTAGTACATTATTAATTCCCTGTTCATCAAAATTACAAGTTCGAGGTGTATCGATTGTCTTTACATCTATTCCTTTGTAAATGTAGTCATACTTGTCAGCTCCACTACCTGACTCTTCTGCAAATTGTTGAAACTTGATCCATAGACGATCACCATACCCCAACGACCCAGCATCATAATCATATATGGGATTCCAATCAGCATCACAAAGGCGTATATTCAGTTTGAATATAGCACTCTTCTTCTTCTTCTTCTTATCCTGTGTAGTGCCGGAGTTGTTACTTTCATTTGACTTTCGTTTTCGATTCTAATATGAAGGAATGACCAGCAGGTGAGTGAGAATGAGCTCTATAGATACATAATGCATATGTATGACACATGTACTTACTATTGGTCTTTCCACTTCTTCTGTATCACGCCGACGGTAAAAGAGGATATATGCATTTGGATTACAAACAATTCTTGTCGTAATTGGTGTACAATGTTTATCATCGTACATGAACCACTGACCATCGTATTTGGCATAGGCAGTATAATGCCCGCTATCTAAAGATAATGTTTCGTCCTCTTCTGGATGTTCTTGATTTACAACACCGATGAGGTCGTACACATCATTACAATCAGGAAATTTCAGTCCAACCAATGGAAACTCTACATGATCTAACCTCTTACGCCCCGCCTGATCATATCTCTTTAATTGTACAATAGCAACACCGGGTGGGGTATACTCCGATCGACTTATAGGGAAAGTTCTTCGCTTAGCACATTTCTCACATTCTACACCTTTGTCATCCCCTACTTGTTCCTTCTTACCAAAGTTTTCAATACAGCCATGAAGAGTATCCGATGTTATTGGAAGCTGTAATATTTGATTGGTGTCGGCATCATTTATTGTGTTTCTTTCACAGCATGGCCAATGGAGATGAGTAGCAGTCCTTCCACTAAGTGCCGATAATGGACGACCGGAAGCTTTTTCGATGCAATCAATTAAGTATGTCAAGTACTCCTGGGCATCTTGTTGGGTATAGTCAGGAAAGTTATTCGTGTGTGCAGTTGTTGCTATGTTGAGATGATCCACACTGAGAGTTTCACTGCTCTGATTATCAAACATCTGTAAGATTAGTCTTGACATTTCAACAGCGACTAGAACTTCGGGTTCCTTCAATGGTTCATCTGATCTTGTAAAGTTTTCTATACTTGAAAGTAGGTGTTTGATATCAGGATGCGTAGCAAACATTACTGCAAACATCTGCAATATCACATTCCTAAAACAGAGGTTGCGCGTTGGTGGGTTAGATAGACCCTTTGGCCACGGTCTCAACAAATCCTCTTGTATTGGAACGAGGGTATCATTCTCTTGATTCTCTTGTTGTTGTAAAAGACTTGAGAGAATCTCAAGTCTACCACTGAGCTTCTGTGCAAAGGAGACGGCACTCTTCTCGGTGTTTGAATAGGCTATCATGGCGGCGGAAGCAACATATTCAGAGCAGTTCGTTTTAGTGATAATGGCCTCAACCGTGGCCGGCTCGTCGTCCTATACATTGTAGAAATGAAGAGGCATGATTGTAGGATAGGATAGGTAAGCAATTTATAGAGACAAATTGATATTTGTGATGAACAATGTGACACATGAACATACCTCTTCCATACTAGATCCGTCATCGCCACGATCATCAAAAGTAACTGCATGATCACGGTTAAGTTTGAGCTTCTTGGCAGATGTTTCTCTGATACTTTTGGTGAAAGGAGTGGTAGCTTTAGCTCCTTTAGAGATATGACTTGGGCGTCGGGGCGTCTTATCTTCGGTATCCGGAACACCAAGTTCTTGATTGGGTTTGGATTTAGCGTTGTTGAGTTTGGCTTGTATGTGTATGGTCATACGATAACGATGTCTCAAGTCGTTTGGTGTTTGATTGAAACCAACCATCTCATCACCAGACTGAAAAGTATAATTGTCTGCTGAATGAATGCCACCATGAACACTTGAGGCAAAGGCTATAAACTTGGCGTCAAAAGTTTCTGTAACACCAATTGATCCTGCGTCAAAGTAACTTTCTTCACCGCCATTGTAATATATATGAACGTTGCGTTTAATATCATCGTCGTCTTCTTCAGAGCTACTGTTGATATCAACACTTCGTTTACCTTTGTTGATATTGAAGTCTTCATCATCGGCGATTTTGTTGGTGCCTCCATTGTCAACATTATGCCCTCTATCTTTAGAGCTATCAAATAAGAGATAGAGATAGACAAAGGGGTAGGATGGGTGTGAGAGTCGGGGTACAACAAACAGTCTCGCCGTCACGGATTACCACCGTCGAAAAACACAACATACTACATACCTTTCCACACTTGCAGATGGGATACTAATACCGCCGCCACGATCCTGATCACTACTACCACCTCGGATTAATGTCTGATTAACGTTTCCGCAGTCTGAAGGTACATTATGCTCTGTATACTCAAAGCTTAGTACACCGTACGTTTCATCAGCATGTCGTGGTCCATCACCATCTCTGATGAGACGAATGACGCCATCAGGCAAATCTTCTCCCGTAGCATTAATATAGAAATCATTAATGAATCCATACTCAGTCTCAACCAAACCAAGTACGTCAATATTGTACATCCATGACAAAACTACAACAACGCCCAAACAAAAACGAGGATATTTCATAGCCTTACAAAGAGTATCACATTCTGTAACGGAATGAAATATTTCATTGATGGTACACCTTCTAACTCCAACCAGGACATCTGAACTATCAGCGTTTGCTTTCAAGAAAGATTTCAAATCTGTAATGAAATCATCATATAATGTGTCACTTGATATCTTGCCAAATGCTTTCAATCCATCAAATAAAGTATGTGTGATATCATCTCTGCTATCTGTAACCATATTGATATCCACCAAACAATTTTCACAACATAATAATGCCCCCCTATCGACATCCTCTTTAGATGGCAAATCATCAACTGGTATATCCATACTCCGACTACACTTCTCACATTCACTAATCTCATTCTCCACATCCAAGAAATGACAACATTTCTTGGAGGGGATTAAAGTATCAGTACTGCCGTCACCCTTGTCTTTACTACTAATGGTATCCCAAGACACATCAATACTATCAGGAACAATCCTATTAACCTGCCTTACAAATGTTTGACGGAACCACTCCCCTCCCTCTTCATTGTTGATAATTTCTGACCAGCCAGGTCTAGATGTGACCATCATGATAAAATGCTCCGGAAAATAATTATTATACATCCCTCCTTTCACTTCAGACTGTATTCTTTCGAACAGAGCCTCATATCGTGTACCAACGGCAACAGATTGAACAGATCGACTACCCAGATAAGGATCCCACTCCCATCCTTCATTGGTCTTTCTAACTCCAATATAATCACTTGTGTTACTAACATGAACTTTAGTACGTGCTTTTGTATTAGATGTCTGGAGTAGATGATATAAATTGTATACATGGTTATCAAACTCATCTTCATTAACATGATCAATAATCCATTTCGGGTAATCAAAACCATCAGGGATGCCAAAGAATGTAAAGTAGATGATGAGTGAGCGAGGGACTCCTTTAAATATTTTCTTGGAGTTTGGATTATCAGGGTTGTGCTCAACATTGACAATATTATTCTTAATGTAATGTGTGCGTGTGTCTGCTACTGCAGTAGATTCTTGAGGGAAATTTCGTCTCTCATCCCAAATAACTAACCGACCGTGGGAAGATGCGTAATACTTATTAATTTTGTATTCATTATCATTAGTAATCACACCCAATGCAATTAATACATCCTTTGTCATATGTCTCCATTCCTCTATACGAAATAAAGGATGATATTTCGCCCATTTACAATCAGTACACTGATCTACGTCGGCCTTAATTTGTTTAATGTGTTCTAATTGAGTTTGTGTATGATTAGCTTCTCTAAATTTTGAGTGATTAAATAGAGATAAACTTTGAAAGGTATTATTATCACGGTTCCACATCGCTCGTGCAAGCTGACGGTGTGATATTCGACGATTTTCTGGTATGATATCAGAATGGCTTTTGGGATCAAATGGAGTACGCGGCTTAGATGGGTTGTTGCGATCACGACGTTGTGCCGATAAATCGATACCAGGATTTTGGCGAGGGTCTGATAGATCGATATCAGGATTATAGCATGGATCAGATGGATTGTTATCATGATCTTTAATACTGTCTTTGTTGGAGTCATCATCTTCACTACTACTACTACTACTACTACTGCTGCTGCTACTACTGCTGCTGCTACTACTGGATAATTTGCAAGCACTGCGAGGGTATGATAATGGTCGCACACCAGTAGTATCTATTGCGATACATTGCTGTTTTGTAGTTGTTGATGCCTCATTATTATCATTGTGTGATTGTTTACCATATTGACGACGTCTACTACTGTCTTTGGTTTTAGTTTTTGTTTTAGGGGTGACAAATTGATTATCAATGCCACCACTATCATCCTTGAAATCTAGACTGTCATCCTTAGATCTAGCAATCACATCTTTATTACTACTAATACCATTGTTCTTGGAGGAGTCGGTATTATCAACATGCTGTGGTTTCTTCAGACCTTTTCTCTTAGATCTGCCTTTAATAAACCGGCCCGTATCTTCATTATTTTGTCTTGGCATTTTTCGTGTCTATCGTAGGTAGGTAGAGCAATTGTGAAGAATAGTCCTAGATATATATATGATACTTTAGATTATATTGTATCAACTCACAATCGTAATGGTTCGATTTACTTATTACCACATAGTAAGGAGTATGGTAATCTCTAATTTTTCGATGATAACAGAACCGTTGAGAGTTGAGTTGCAACAAAAATCCTCACTCACTCTTATGTTGGTTGTCGACATCTTCTGCAAGTAAATGATATGCGTTATGAATAAGATCCTTGATGATGAACTACTATTTAAACCAATGCCTGCCGGCGGCTCCTATCGGGAATGTCTGCCGGCTTGCCTAAGCGAAGCTGCTCCTGTTGTTGTCACTGAGGTCTCCCCTTAAACATGGTTGATACGACGGGATTATTCTCATATGGATTCACCATCCTAGAGGCGAAGATGACGAGTATTCGGTAAACTACTGCTATTTATAGCCAATTATAATTCAGTACTAAACACATCTCTTCCCCGCATCGGACTTTACTCAACTTCACATCTTCATCTTGGAGACGTTTTCATTCATCTTTATCTTTGTTGGATTTGTTCACTGGCCATGATTTAACTTCTACCTCTCTCAGTAAAATGAACACATTCGTATCATGGTTTGGAGCTCTCAGGCTCCATATTCTGCAGCAGATTGACATCCACTTATATTGTTCGATGATGAAGTTGAGCAAAGCCCAAGGCTTCTCTTCTAGCTTCTTATAGCACACACAACTGTAATAGCACACATATATTGTTTCAAATAAATACAATCTGTTCAGCACTCTTGCTTCGTCGTCGTCTTCTTCGCCAAGTACCACCTCAAAATCTTTCTACCAGCTCTCTTGTATTTGTATCCTGCAGCACTTACACATACCCCTTCGATCACGGCTCCATTCTCAGCCGCAAAGCCTTTAGTCACTGGAGCTCTGTGTAGACCATCTCTAACGATACGCAATTGTGTCACACTTGAGTTGCGGTACTTGTGAAATAGCAACAGTGAATACTTGGCATCAGTGATGGGGTTGTGTACACCTGATTGTATATCCTCATCGAGTAGATTCAAACAGACATGTCTTAATGAGAAGTGTCGATACCGTGTTGCAAATCCCAAGTACTCGTCTGACGACCTGTCTTCTGATGTTGGCTGCTGAGTAGTATTGTTTCCACCCTCTTCCTTCTTCTTGAGCACTGCCGCCGCCTCGGGTAGTATAGATGGCATACGCTGACGAAAGATATCACTGATATCCAGCATACGATCAAAGTCTATACCAGAAGTCAAGCCCAGCCATTCTACATCATGATCGATAGCCTGTCCAACTAAGACACCGTTCTTTGGCAACAAGCTCTTAATGATTTCCACTGCCTCATCCAATGTTTTGGCATCTGATCTAAGGCACAACTCAGGAGTAAGGCCCGTTAGTGGGGTAAGATAACTCGTTACACCTTCTCCATCCTTCGGAGGACGGATGAATATATCAGTAAGGAGATTACCTTCACTATCAACCATGGCTACACGACCGGGATAACGATGAGAGCGATCATTATACTGACTAGATGGAACACCTTCCTTATTCCGGCCTTCGTTTCCACAACCGTCATTAATACCATTGGCGCATGAACCGTATCCAGTTGCAATACATTCGACATCAATCGAAAAGAATGGAGGATCAACAGCATCGCCCTTGTCATCATCTGACTTCTTCTCTTCTTCTTCACCCTTTATTATCTTGACATTGGATGTAAATCTAGACCTATCCTCTTGATCTTGAGCCTCTTTTGCTAACTTAATTGCCAGGGCTTTGTGCGGATCAAACACTCTCTTGGAAGGTACGAATGACGCGGCTGCTACATTCATGGATTTCTTACTATTGTTGTTGCCGTTGTTTCCATTGCCGTGCTTCTTTCCTTGAGGCAGAGGAGGGGCAGAAGACACCAGTGACGGATCATGACTAAAGGTACATGCATCACCCTTGGTGCACATTCCTTTAGCAAAGAAGGAACAGGCTACTTTTCCGACATTATTGGCTGAGTACACACACAAAAGAAGAAGAAAGAGGCACACGAGTATTGTGAGTAAAAACAACACAATACGAGGAATAGATATTTTGGGAGTCTTTCAACCAAACTCACCTTTTCTACTTCTGCTATTGCCACTCCCTCGTGCAGACTGCTGCTGCTTTCCATTCGATTGGTTATTCTTCCCTCCCTTCTGCTGCTGCTGACCTCCTCCCTTGTTATTATTCTTGCCATTCTTACCATTCTGTTGCTGTTGCCTATTATGGGCAACTTTGACAGAAGATGTGGGAGGGGAGTTATTATTGTTCTTCTTATTCTTCTTTTTAGAGTCAGAAGAAGAAGAAGCCTTGTTCTTATTACTGCTGTTGCTGTTCTTCACTACAGAAGGGACAGCAGTAGGACTACCCTCTGATATCGATGGAGGGGGAGAGTTAGAGTCTATACTGGTAACATTTGACGATGAACCATCAGCGGTACTGTCAATCGTTGTTTCATCTCCTTCCTTGGTACTCTTGGTTACACTGACAGTATCCTTGGATATACTGGGGCTACTTATGACAGATAACTCCTTCATATTCTTAGTAACAACAGCAGAATTGCTATTCTTGGTAATGCTACTTGTCGTAGACGATGCATCTGTGGCAGGAGTTGGTGATCGGATGGGAATATTTTCTACCGCCACGGCACCCACTGGAGGTTGAGTAGTACTTTCTATACTTGCTGCTGATATTGATAAGTCAGAAGACTTAGTTTTCACCCCTAATATCTTTGTATTCTTACCATTCCATGCATTCTTTGCTGGTGAAGCTGGGGGAAGAGCATTAGGGATGGATTTTTCTTTTGTTTGCGTCTGTGTGGTAGACTTTGACACAGTAGATTTAGTGTCTGAATGTTTTGACGACGACGCCACTGAAGCACCTGCTGGGGTAGGCGTTGCAGTGCTAATATCATCTGCAATACTGGGCTTTGTTCCCAATATGCTTGTGTTTTTACCATTCCAAGCCATTGTTTTTTTAGATTCAATAAGATATAATTATACTTGTGTATGATTGAGTTGAGTTTGTGTAGAATATGTTGATAATATCGTAGGCGAATGGATATGATGTAAGATTATCTTCCGTCAGCACCCCCGAAACAATGAATGGGTGGCCAGAGAGAAAACAAATTTATATTTGAAGATGCAGTAGTGCTATCAAGTAACAACTTGAGTAAACCTCAATAACTATGCTCAATATTCCTCCACTTGGATATCGTAATCGATTTGTTGCAATGTACACAAGATGTGTTCAAGTTTCTTTGCAATTGACAATATAGTACAATGGGATTGCTGCTAGAATTATTGGTAAATAGATTAGTACTCTATTGTTTACTCTACTGGCACCTTTCCTTTGCCGTCGTGTTGAAGTAAAGATGTGGTTGGTGCGTACTATTGGGTTCCACCTTGAGGGCAGGGCACAAATGAGAAAAGATACCACAAATCTGCCCCCGTGCATCGCACAACCTAATCACCAGTAATAACATCAGCGCCGAGCTTTGCCTACTAATTTGTTCTTTATTATATGATTAATAAGTTATCTCATATAATCATATAATTGCACGCCTACACAAAAGAAATGATTTCTCTGGTATTAGCATTGATGTGCACATCACATGTCTTTGCATTTCAATTTCAAACAACTATACATCAACACCAACATCATACACTATCATCATCTAGTAGTTTGAAAACTATATCAAAAGAATCAACTGAACTTATTGATGTAGAGGACGAAGAAGAAGATGATTCATGGGTACTTCGTCAAATTACATTCTTAGGTTTGACAGCACCCAAAGAAGAAGAAGCAAGTGATGATACAAGTAGTAGTGATAAAGATATAGAATCAAAGAATGCACTAGATGCACGAAACTTATCAGAGTTTCTCATGGAGATAGGAGCGTGTTCGGTATCAATTACTGATTCAGATTTAGATACTGAGAATGAAGAAGCAATCTTTGATGAGCCGTCCCTCTCATCTACTTGTACAAATGATTTATCGGATATCCAACTAGATGATGACGAAAATAATGAGCAATGGGCAATGATAATACCAGACTATGCTGCTGGTCGTAACCTGTGGAAAAGATGTGATGTATCGGCACATTTTCCACAATCATTAGACGTACCGACAATTATTGATGCCGTCCGATATACATTTCACTGTCCAACAAATCCAAGATATAAAGTTGATAATGTTCCTGACCTTGATTGGATACAACATGTCCAGGAATCTTGGGAGCCAATTGTTACAAAGAGTAGTAAATATGTATTACGGTTCCCATGGCATACTGATCAAAAGGTCATGAAGGCTTGTCAAGATATGGAAATGATGAAAATGAAAGAGCTGCAACAAGCACAGTTTAGTAGTGGCGTGAAGAGAGAGGGAGCTGTTGTGCATTTTGATGGCGACTTTTATGACGACAGTGATGGTAATAGTAATGAACAAGCCAAGAAGAATAGAGAATACGTTCAAATTGAGCTCGAAGGAGGTATCGCATTTGGAACTGGAGAGCATCCAACTACTCGGCTATGTTTAGATTGGATACGTGATAAGGTTGAAGAACAGTTGGATACTAGTTCTGAGAATAATGATGACAATCTAAACTTTTTAGACTATGGGGCTGGGTCTGGGATTTTAGGTATTGCCGCAGCTGCACTTGTTCGTGACAAATCAAAAGGAGCAAGCCGTAAGATACGGACGGTGGGTGTTGAGATTGATGCTGATGCCATTCACATTGCAAATGACAATGCAAAAAAGAACAATGTCGAGATGGTAAACTATCTCCCAGACTCGGACTCATTAGATGCCGAAGCTCTCAGTGTTGTAATGAGAGCAATGCAGCGGAAGCGCAATCAGGGATTGGAAACTTTACCTGACGAGTTGAATGGTCAAATTTATGATCTTTGTGCTGCCAACATACTTGCTGCTCCGTTGGTCAATTTAGCGCCGACGATAGCTTCACTAGTAAAGAGCGGAGGAGAGATTGGTTTGTCGGGAGT
>Ga0214478_101292_pt1 | contig 12950 bp, 9 predicted proteins | sample M1_20Mar14CPVII9_2_FD_178001 | JGI IMG/M metagenome (GOLD analysis project Ga0214478, IMG submission 178001) | Marine eukaryotic communities from Monterey Bay, California, United States - M1_20Mar14CPVII9sort6BwellD7 | ecosystem: Environmental > Aquatic > Marine > Unclassified | place: USA...
TGGGGAAATGTTCTTTGATGATTCTTCTCAATTCTTCACGGGATACTGCATTGAACATATTTCTTATATCTATTGATACCAAGGCTCGGCTTGGCAATTCAAGGTTTTCTTCGGGTTTACTAATGAATTTCTCTACTCCCATTCTCATTGTATTTGTGATGATATCAATCCCTCCACTGATTCCAACGGCATAATTGAATGGAAGTAAATATGTTGCAAAGTCACTTTTGAATTTGTTAACTAAAAGGGAGGCTGTGATTCGACGAATTGCAGCTGGTATACCCAACGGTCTCAATTTAGTTAGGTCATTTGCGTCTTTCTGTAGTGCCACGAGATATGTTGTTCTTATAAGTTCAGTTATAGCCGGTGGGAGGTGACCTTGTGCTACAAGTGTAAAGAATGAAGCAATGTTTTGAGTCGCAATTGACTTATCTCGTCTGTGTTCTTTCTTTCTTTTCTCATTATTTCGACGTCTTGCTAGTTTGATGAAGAGATCTAATGAATCAACCTGTATACCTGGAGCTTTATGTCGTCGCAATCTCATTAAGTGGTCCATCACTTCCTTTGGTGTGAATATTATCTTCTTTCTATTCGTTCTAGCTGCCGTTCGAGTTGTCATATTAGTACCTCTTCCTCTCCTTTGACCTCTAATATTTAATTGTAACGACTTTGGGAATAAGTTTTCAATTATTGGGATATTGCTTTCATTAAGTGGTGCAACACCTAAGTCACTTGCAAGTCGTTTCTCACATGCTCTAAAGTTATCTTCGTTTGCTGCTTCTTGGGCGCATTTGACCTTATCAGGTGGAGATGAGATGTAACTTCGTCTACTACGACTTCTAACTTGACATGATTCACTATATAATTGTTCTAATTGACCTGATCTAAATAATCTAATTCTGTGTAATACTAACTTTCGAATGGATTGATCTTGCTTCTTATTATTAGTATTGGATGAATAGGCCTTTGGCGCTAAAATGAGTTGTTCAAAGATAAATGGAAGCTTCCAAATGTGTTCATATTGGTAATCGAAGTCGTCTACTAAGTCCGACTTGTATGATTCTTTTTGACTTTCGACACATATTGCCAATACATCTTCGAAAAGATTTACTACTGCATCTTCTAATTCATATTTGACTTTGGCTATTAAGGATTGTCTAAAGTTTGGAGGTGTAGGTTTAAAGTTTGCTAACCATTGTAGGCCTGAATTCCAATGGTTAAGTGTTGCAGTTTGAACTGGAGAATATAATGTTTTTGTTGCTAATTGTAAGTTTCCTTCACGTCTTGTTGTTACGTGTTTAGTTTTGATATGGCGTTTCAAGTACCCATCCGATATGGCGATATGATCATCACACTGACGGCATAAGAAGATACCAAGCGATTCTAAATCTATGTCTTTTAATCTGTACAAGTCTTCTCTGTGACATTTGAGAAGATGATATTTCAATGAAGTTTTAGTGTCCATGCCACGAGGACGTTCTGCCCCTTCATGTTGAGTACAACACGTGAAAGGGCAGTAAAGTTTAGTATTGTACACCGCCACGAGCTGCTTCCGCTGAGCCCTCAAGCGTTGGTAACATAGCTGATCTTGTCGGGTTACTATCGATAATATTAATACTGTTGTCGTCTCCGATAAATGTACAAAAGGGAGAGTTATTGGGTGGCGGTTGAATATTGAAATTTGTGCGTTGAGTTGTAACTTTTTTGTAAGTAGGTGGAGGTGCATGGATAACCTCTGGGTTTTTGCTCGGTTTTTCAGTAGGCTGTGTTTTTTTGCTTTGTTGTTGTTGATGTTGACGGCGTCGATATGAAGGTTTACTGCCTCGACGATGATAATGAGTTTGACGATGATGCTCTCTTGCATCTATATGTTGTTTTAAAATTTTACGGCGACGAGATTCTGCTACAAATCGAGCAGAAACTATTTTTTTGTACCTCTTTTTCATTGCAATAGATAGTTTATCGATATCTTTTTTATTAGGGCGTTTTACACGATACTTCTTTTTGTCAGGTGGTTCTTTAGGTTTCGGCGGTGGTTCAGGTTCAATAGGCGGCGTTGTCTTCCGTCTATTTGGGCCCCGCTTGTATCGTCTTCTAAATTGAGGGTACTTCATTGGTGGTGACTTCAGTAAAACAATGCAAAAAGGTTCAGTGATGGCAAAAGATATTTTAGTCGGTACGGTATCCTAATTATTTAGTATGGCTTATGGCAACAATGCGAGGTGGGGAGATTCTCAACTATCACCTTCTACTCCATCCTCCACTATCATAGATATGATATTGAAATCATGAGTGCATTCATATCTTCCATTCGATCATCTTCAAGTGCACAATTAGTTGGTTGCAATGATTTTATAACACCAGTATATTATGATACTAAACATCATCTACTTTCTACACAATTGTCAGCAATGAAAATAACTCCATCCTCCCCAGCATTGGTTAGTAGCACAGCATCAACGTTGACGCCATCACAACTTATCTCTTCATCATCAACTATCATTATAACTGCATTATTACTACGTATACTTGGATTGAATGATCAGAGTTCGAAAATAATCAATGCCGCTGGCCGTATGTCTTTACAACTCACAATCATGGGTGTGTTTCTCCTAACACCATTATTTGCTTTTGCATCAACATCACCTTTGAAGATATCCATTTGGATATCGATAGTGGCTGCAATAGCCTCTAAAGAAGCCATCTCAAGATCTAAGTATACATACAAGGGACAAATGAAAGATTGTTTTATTGCTATACTGTCGGGAGTTGGAATTACACTTATACATCTCATGGCATGTATTAAAGCAAAGATTAACGCTCAGACAATCATACCAATGTCTGGAATGTTATTTGGTAATTCACTATCGGCCATGACTCTTGGTATGTCATCTCTATTGAATAGTTATTTAGAAGATAGGCAAATGATCGAGCTACGCTTGGCAAGAGGAGCAAATGTTCGAGAAGCAGCTTTGCCTCCTATTAGAAAGGCAGTTGAAACATCCCTTATGCCAACTATAAACGCAATGGCTTCTACTGGTCTCATCTTCATGCCAGGAAAGTCCGCGTTTGTATTGTTTTGTCGTGTGTTATAGTTGTTCAATATGGAGTCTTGGTGACTTGGCTATTCATCTTACCTTTATCTACCTTATTTGATTGCCCTTGTAAACTACATGCACTAACATTTGTTACAATCACTTCTCTTTCATCAATTTTGTCAATGCACATCTTCCAGGGATGATGTCAGGTCAAATCCTCAGCGGACAATCTCCTTCGCAAGCTTCGGCATACCAAATAATGATATATTTTGCTATAGCAACGTCTGGATGCCTAACTTCTCTAATTCTTTCAAGCGTTGTGACTACTCGAATGTTCGATTTGCATAGACAAGCTTTAGTACCTTGGAGATTAATACCTGGGCTTAGGAAAAGAGGTGAGACTATGATCACTAAACAACAAACTACATCACCGATACAACAATCTAAGCTGACAGGCTTGAATAATTGTAAAGCCAAGTCTCTTGATGAGAGAATAGAGCCACTACTTCGAGTACAAAATCTCACAGTAGAGTCAACAAACTTACATATTCAATCACTAGAAGTAAATGAAGGTGATCGTATCGGTATAAGAGGAAGATCTGGTGTAGGCAAGACACAACTTCTAAGATCCCTTTCTAGATTGGACTACAATACAGATGACAATGGTGAAACCAATATGTTCTTGAAGGGTCAATCGAGTAATGATATTTTGCCACATCAGTGGCGTAGTCAAGTAATTTGGGTGTCCCAAGATAGACCTACTCTTTCTGGAACACCTGATTCGTTTTACAAAGAGATATTGAGTTACAGATGTCGTCATAACAATCAGCAATCAACACATGAAGTCTCTCCGATGGATATTGCAAAAAGTTGGGGCATTACTGAACAAACTTGGAAAAGACCTTGGGGTAGTATATCTGGAGGAGAAGCCCAACGAATATCTCTTGCCATTGCAATATCTCTCCAGCCGAAACTATTGCTTCTTGATGAGCCTAGCTCTAACGTTGATGCCATTACTACAATGAACATTGAGAAGAAGTTGATCGATAGAAATGCTACTGTTATTATTGTATCTCATAGCAATCAACAGCTAGATCGTTTCTGTACTAGTATAATCGACTTGTCTGTGGTAGAATGATGAGTGTATGTAATGACTATTTGTCATAATATATCAACATACGTATCAAACACTCTGAGGATGCAGCTTTAGGGTTAATTAGTTAGTGTATATGAGAAAGATCTGATTTACACCACATCACCATTGGAGCTGTGCAGTTTTAAGTTGATTCTGTTAGGGGTTGCAATAGGTAGTCTTGGTTGGCAGTTCATTGTTGTTCTTTAGGCAGTTTTACTGCAGCACTGCCTCCAAAATTTCTTCTTGGCAATAGATGATTGCTTTGCACATGTTAGTAAGTGATTCAACGCCGCATAGAATGTAGAAACGATTGATGCTAGTAACATTAGTGTGATTGCAATTGCAAATACTGATTGTATTGTTGTAGCCCATCATAAATACTAACTGCATAAATAATCAGATCAATCTATTGCAAAGACGATAGCAACTACCCGATATCAACAATATCTCATTGCAAATAACATCTTGCTCTTGTTCTTTCAATTGCCCATGATAAACCTCAAGAACACGACCATATACTAAGCTCCACGACAACCCAAGAACAATGTCGACCACTACTACTAATACACCGATGGATATTGAAAACGAAGAACTGCTCGGGAGGCGAATTACAATGGAGGAGATCGTCGACGGTTTTAATCATCCTCAACAACCAAGCCGTAAACGATTACGTTTCTCCGAATATTCAGCTCTGGTTCTCACACAGCCCAAGACGAATCAAGAGCTCACAAGTGTTTGGTTTAATAAGGCCGAGATAGAGCAGTTCAAGATGAATGCCCGACTAGATGCTATTCATCTCCGAGATACATCTTGCAACAAACTCATGAGGGTCATAGCTTACTCAGCTGCTACAGGTTCACCAACTGAGAACGTCAAGGTCCGGAGAAGAGAGCAGATACATGGCATTGAGCATTTGATCTCACCGGAGGTTCTCAAGACTTTATATACTCAACGCCGAAAGACAATCAAGAGAGTTCTTCAGGTACAAGAAGCGCAGCGGAGGGGGATTATTGATCCTGCATTAACTACTGCCAAGATTTCTGAGATCAACAGCTCATTTTCCAAGGCATGGAGTAGTCGGATTACAAAGTTTCAACACGGTGAGAGCGATAGAGTTGAAAGTACTGCAAGATGTGCATAAGATGTGTATAGATAGGATACTTATATACTATTGACGAGATATATGTTGTACATATGAAAATAGAGAAGAGCTTCTCATACCGGCGTAAAGGTTGTTGCTATATTAATGTAATAACGAATAATCAACGCTAAACTAAGTTTATTGGGCTATCTACCTAGGCATAAACAAAGATAACTAAATCTGACATGTATCCTTATCATCATTGTGTAGCGGCTAAGACTATACTATCCTTCGTTCATCTGCTTTGCCGACACGGATAATGTAACAAGTCATACCTACCAATACTTAAGAGGCAATCTAGCATAGCAACTGGCTAGTTGTTGGTCCTGAGGGCTAATGCATCATACGATATAAGCTCCTTTCCTTTTTTTCTTTCATGAATACAGCCGGATGCATACTTCTACCAGTTCTAGTTGTTAATATGGTTTATGTTGAGTACGTAGGCAGAATAAGATGTCACCAAATAGAGATGAGGTAATGAACAGTCTCTTCTACTCTTACTTGGCATACCGACTGCAAGTATTCGGTATCTGTTTCAACTCTCAAGTCACTGCATAGTATGTAGTTGAAAATCTAACAAAGAGTAGATGCAAAGTGATGAACCCAGTACCCCATATAATGTTGTTGTACCAAAATACTAATAACGTAGTATTGCTATTGATATGATTGTAATCTTCTTTTGTTGGAAGAGATGGGTAAAGTACTTACTACCAACACTACTTGCTGATAAATCTATGTAGTTTCTACTACTTTGGATACTATGTGATTGTTAGAGATATCTCAGAAGGGATTGTGTCTGCAAGCACAAAGTGCATTCAGTATAGTTGTTTCATACTCCCATATCTTCTGCATCCTATCTCAGAATTCTAAATTTGTTTCTTCGTTAGCTCTAACATCAGAAGTATTGCAACAGAGGTGATACCTATCATATTCCAGAGGGAGATAGAGAACCGGAATTAGTAATACACTCATACTTTTAAGAAGTTTATTGATTGTTCTGCATGTTGTTCAACAATTAGAGATACGTTTTTATTGCAAATCATAAGCTCATCTTTTCTCTCCGCTTTATCATAGTGACCAGCTTTGGCACACACCGCAATTATAGAGATGTGGGCATCCTAAACAACCAAAACAATGCTTTTTGTCAGTTTTACTTTGTCAATTTTTTCTTTATCTTTCCGTATGATGTGAGTCAAAATACTCTCAAAGCAAGATGGTACAAAGTATCGACTCCGGAAGATTGTCCAGGGGCTCTTCTGCCCGTCCCTATGTTGAAGATTGAGATCCAAGGGTATCTTTTGCCCAACACCACACCTCAGTTCAACTATTCTGCTACCTACTACTAACTACGCCAATATCTCGTACTAATATTTATAATGAAGGTCGCCGCCGTTACTCTCCTTGCCGGCTCTGCCGCTGCATTCAGTCCTGCCCCAACCTCCAAGGCATCCACTGCTCTTAACTTGCAATTTATTGAGGGAACTCGTGCTCTTCCATTTGGATCATCACCCGATACCCTCGATGGCTCCTTACCAGGAGATGTTGGCTTCGATCCCATTGGTTTCTCTGCTCAATCATTTTCCTCATTCAACAACCCTCTATACGAGGAGGGTAACTTCATGACTGACTTAGAATGGTTACGTGAGGCTGAATTAACACACGGACGTATTGCCCAGCTTGCTGTTGTTGGTTTCATCTGGCCTGGTCTATTCGGAACCTTCCCCGGTGTTGAGGAGTTTGGAGGTGTTGATGCATACAGTGAACTTAACCCCTTCGCTGCATTAACCACAGTACCTGAATCTGCCATTTACCAAATTATTGGCGGTATGGCTTGGGTTGAGTGGAACCGTGTCGAACGTATCCGTGAACAGGGCGCTAACCGCATCAGTGGAGATATTGGTATTGGATACCCCGGTGGATGGAACCCATTCGGTCTTAACTACTCACCAGAGGAGTATGCTGACAAGCAACTTCAAGAGATCAAGCACTGTCGTCTTGCCATGATTGCCGCCTTTGGATTAATCTGCCAGGCTGCTAACTCTGGTACCGATGTTATCTCTCAATTGAGCCCCGCCTTTGCTGCTCCAGAATATGCTGCCAAGGCCGGATACTTCCTTCCCCAAGGAATCTAAGTTACAAACTTATAACATAAATGTGCCATCTTCATAAACATTTTGGGGGTGCATACTTTTATCAAGAACTGAGAGATACACAAATATGAACAAAATCAATAAACAATTATTCAAGTGTCTTGAATGATTGTTCTTGTTGGGCTTCAATACCAGTCGTTAGGATTGTTTATTTGAGGTTCACAAGACATCCATTTTTATCAAGGATATACAACTTCCATTGGCATTTACTTCCTCCCCAAGAGAACATATAACCTCTGAGGTTGCTTTGATGCAGAAAACTAATCATGTGTTTAGTAATGAGCTATTAGTATTCACCCCTCCTTTTTATACGACTGTAATTTACCTGTACTAGTTTAATATTATCAGCACTAGTGAACATTTACAAAAGCGCTTTGGAAATCTGAGGAGCCTACCGCGAGAGAAGGAAGATACCAATAGTGTTTAATACGCTTAGCATTACCATATACCAAAACTTTCCTCCACTAAATCATAATACTGTGTATGCAATGCATACGGTTATAGAGAGCAAACAGTCAGTAGCTATGCCCTTAGGGCAGAGAGACTCAATGGCAACCATTCTTCATACTGCCTGCGCTCGCTGACTGCCGAATAAATAAGAAGGTGAAAGGATACCTACCAAAAAACACTCAATACAGCTCTATTCGATAGATTTCCTGAAGTAGTACCATCACAACACGGAGAGAATGTAGAGGAAAAGCCCAGTCATGATATCTTCTCAGTAATCTTTCATCTTTGCCATGCAGCATCTCTCAATAACGTTGATGCTTGCCTTCTCTAGCAAGGGCTAGGTGTGGTCTTGAAACATTTGTATCCCCGTTACTATCAACAAATGTTCCAGTGGACTTTGAGTCGGCAAAGGAGTACTTGAAAAGAGCTATGACGTCAGAGAAGTCTCCTGCCTCGCCTCGAGCGGCCGCCGGATGCCTGCTTTATCAAATATTGGAAGATGAGGAAGGTACTGGAGATACAGAAAAGATGAGTGTACTTGAAGAAACATTAGAGCTTATGAAGTTGTCGGTCGAAGAGGCAACTATGATGAAAGAACATGTTAACAAAGAAGCAAGAGGAAAGGCCAATGATGGTTTCAAAGTTGGCGACAAGGTAGAAGCAAATTACTTTCTAGAGGGCACATTCTACCCAGCTGTTGTCATGAAGGTTGAGCAATCTTCAGTTACTGTAAAGTATGATGACGATGAATCTGAGGAAACACTGTCAAACGAGAATGTCAGAAGTCTTGAAACACCTGCGAGTGTTATAGCAGCAACAGTGCGTATGTCTGACGAACAAGCACTGGGTACTAAAAATACAGATGAACAATGTCTATTTGAGGACTATGAATTGATGGCAAGGCTAGCTGAATTGAAGGCTAAGACCTGCCCTTCGGAAGCAGCTACTTTGTTTCACGATGCTGCAGATCTGGCAATGAATGCTGGTAAGATGAGGACTGCTAACGGCTGGAATGTTCGTGCGAGTGAGCTGGAAGGGTAAGAGTTGTAGTTTTAGGATAGTACTTAAAGAAGTCTACATGTGATCAAACTCTCGTTTAAGATACTCAGCATTATAACTATTCTTGTCTGACAAATAAAGCCTACTATATGATGATATCAAGCCTATAAGGCGTCGAGACAGTCAAAGAGCACATCCATTCCTTCTGTGTGTCGTCCAAACATTGATTTTTGAACGATTTCTAAAGCACTCTTTAATGCAGCCTCTTTCACTTCTTTATCATCAAATTGAAGCCAAAGTCTACCACCAGCGTGCCCTAGTGCGGTACGACAAACTTCTGCCACAGCAAAGCCAACTGATTCGGTTTCAATCTCAGTCATATTTCCCTTGGTCACTCCACCCTTTTTCATAACCAATGAGTATGTCTCCCAACATTCTTTAATACCTTTATTAATAGCTGAGACGGCCTTTTCTTTCGCTTCCTTATCATTTGCATTGGCAAATGATTGATGAACTGCTGCTAGGATATAACCCGAGAGTAAACTTCCCATATCAAGTCCAGGAGGGCCATATACACAGAATTCTGGATCAATTACCCTAACTTGAGCGCCATCAGCTGAAGATTCAACTGATGACCCAACCTTAACCATGACAGATCCAGGATGTAAATCACCATGACATAAAGCCATATTCCATGATCCAGTCTCACCATTATAACGTGCCTTTAGTGAATTAACCTCCTTAAGAAAAGCCTCATCCACTTTAAACCACGGAGCCTGCTCTGATACTTCTTGATATGCCTTTGTAAAAACAAACTCAAGTTGAATATCTCTTAATGCCCTATTTTCATACTGTGAAGTTAATACCTTACATAAATCAGGATGGACCTTGGATGAATGTGTAGCAAGGTGTGTTAATGCCATAAACTTGCCCAATTTTGCCGACACTTCTGAATCAGGTGCTGAGTCTGTGATAAGATAATGATCCAATAGATCGTAATTCTCCAAGAATTCCATAACAAATACTTTATTATCATCATCAAAGTAGTATAGCTTGGGAAGATATTTGTCTGTATCATCACCTAAAATTGAATTCCACTCTTTTAATATTTGAACCTCTTTCTTAATTCTGTCACTTGTTAGTGGTAAGCCATCCGGTCCAAAGACGGCTACATATTCTGGTGCTTGTTTCACAAATACAGCTTTACCAGTGGTTGCATCCCGAACACAGAATGCAAAGTTTACATTTCCACCCTGTTTATCATAGAATTGATTTCCAAATTATGTACAATTAGTGTTGTTATCAGTATGACGATTTACATATACACTATACATACCATATCAATAAAACAACAACATACCTGTATAGCATCCGCAGTGAGTGTAGCATCAGGAGAGAATACTTTAATATCATCAGCATGTTGCTTAACATACTCAACAACTGTATCTTGAGTTAGTATCTTTGCCATGTCTTGTGTTTTAGGTTGTGGTGATTTATGTTGAAAGGGTAGGACGACAAATGCCATATATACTGAGAGAATAATATGAGATGTAGAGTTTGGATTGCAATGATCTTGTACTGAATAGAACGGCCTATGCAGCTGTAGTGTCAATATTATTATGATATGTTCAAGTTGGATTTGCAATGATCTTGGACGGAATGATAGAGAGGCCTACCTATGCAGCTTCATATACTGGTCAAGTTATCAGTGAGGATACCTTACGGCCAAAAAAGAAGAGTAACTTTTTAGTGATTAGACGATGCCAATATGAAGCTTCATTTATTCGTCTCCTCTACAGCAATGATACCTTGCTATCGGGTAAAAAAACTATATCACACGCAAAGTTCCTGTAGAGAATCAGCCAAGTAGTGGTTGGTTATATTATTGGATACCCGGTGTTGTTGAAAGCTAGAGTAGAATAACAGAACGTTGTTTTCCAACAACAATAACAACAAACAATAACAACAAAAATAGGAAACATATTATGGTATATAATTGGCAAGATCTTAGAGATAGACATCTCGAGGTTGAATGGGGTGAAGATGATATACGTCGAACTCGTAGGATACGGGCACTTGCCGGTGGATACGGGCCACATGTCAATCAAAAACAGAATAATTGGACATCAGTTATTATGGTAGTCGCTTCTACAATTGGCGCCATTGGCATTGCAATATTAGTGGCATTGACATTGGTGAAGGCACCTATTCAAAAACGTCCTCCTGGAGGCACAGCCAAGATGGCAGAGGGTGTTGATTTATCGATAACTGCAGAGCTGCCGCCAACTTTATCTCCTTCACACGAGTCTTCTTCCAATCCAACATTGTCCCCAACTTGGATAGAAGAAACTTTCAACCCATCTATGCGACCAACTACCTTTATACCTGAAACTGATAGTCCATCGAAGAAGCCAACAACAGAATCCCCAACAGAAATGCCCTCTGAGATATTAAAGGCGCCTCCAGCACCAGAAGAGTCATCAATATTTGCCCAATTCTTTCCCAAAGTATCGCCTGCTCCACCTGCGCCGCAGGTTACATGCTATGACAAACCTGGAGTATATTACAATCATGCAGGAGATAAGGTATCATGTGATTGGTTCCAAACTGTGGGTACATACAACTTCCATAAGAACTGTGATAAGACAGATCTAGGTCATGCATGTCTACTCTCATGTCGAGAATGGAATAATTGTGTCCTTGCTACTGATTCGCCATCGAAATCTCCAACGTCAGCTCCATCGACAGTTGAACCTACTAGTAATCCTACACCCGAACCTCCAAAGAGTCTAACCTTACAAGCAACAGGAGATGCGACTATAAAAGAGGAAGAACCGAATGCAACATTAGGATCATCATCTTGGATAAAGGTCGAAGTGCCATTGCCAGCAGATGACTTATCAATTGCAGAGAGAATCTCACGTATGCAGAATGGAGAACCAGGAGAATATCACGTCCTGCTAAGATTTGACATTAACGAACATGATAGTTCTAGACCAGTAAAGTCGTCAGCATTGCGTCTCAAAGCGGCCAATGATTGCTCCTCTGGAGGATATCTACAACATACTAACTCTCCACATTGGGAAGAGGATACAATTACATGGCAAAATTCACCCCAGGGAGATGGTGTTGAGATTGGACGATTGGGGAATATAGTCAAGGGATTCTGGTATAGTATTGATATGTCTGAGATATTAGCAAAACATTTGCCAGCTGCTGGAGACAAAACATTGAGTTTGCGGTTGTTCCCTGTGGCATATGATGAATGCTTGTATGTATCAAAAGATAATAACTCCGGAGGTGGTCCTGAGCTCCATATTGAGTATGCTGATGTTTAAGTGTCAAAGGAAAGAGTTGTAATGTAACTACACTTGCTAATATATGTTTTAAAATAGTATATGAATTTGCATCATCTGATTGATGATATACTGGACTTGGATAAACTATTCCTTACCTCTCTCACTTACTCCATTTTGATGGCATCTTGGAATCAGACGAAGACAAATGTCCGACAGCAAAGTTCGATTGATCTAAATTGTCAACGTCCAAACTTTCTGCAACACTATTATCACTTTGTTGTTTTCTATCATTTGATGTATTGGAAGATTCCATCTGAGACAACCTTGACTGTCTACTGGAAGGTGATTGAAATGTACTGTTTCCAGACATTCCTCTTGTTAATACTCTTGCATCACTTCTCAAGAATCCACCCCATTTCCTTTCAGTACTACCAAACCAAAATATTGTCACTGCAAGAACTATCGCTGTTACTACCGATGCTGATATGTAGAACCAATTACTTTTGTATCCAATGTCCCAGAAAGATAGCCAAGCAACTAATGCAACTACTATCATGAAGAGAGGCACACCATATGAAAATGCTTTTAATGCCAATTTCCAATCTGATTCGCATCTTTTTCTCCAGAAGTCATTAAATGGTACATCTCTATTCACACAATCATATCGTAATATTGCCACTAAAATATATGTTGCATTTAAACTACTAATCAGCATCAGTGCAATAACTGAAGCGGTAC
>Ga0214478_101293_pt1 | contig 12946 bp, 15 predicted proteins | sample M1_20Mar14CPVII9_2_FD_178001 | JGI IMG/M metagenome (GOLD analysis project Ga0214478, IMG submission 178001) | Marine eukaryotic communities from Monterey Bay, California, United States - M1_20Mar14CPVII9sort6BwellD7 | ecosystem: Environmental > Aquatic > Marine > Unclassified | place: USA...
CATTACGCCATTGGTAGTGGAACAATCATTCCTGTGTCGATTAGAATGATGTGTGTTGGTTAGAACAAAGCATGCATTTCAGGAGAGAAACAGGTATCATAATAATGAACTTACACATCAATATACCATGTATCACCATCTATAAAGGAGTATCCAACAATGATATAGCTAGAATCGTACTCATTGCATAATGCAACTTCTTGAGAGCAAGACGTGTGGATATTGACCATATTCCCGCTATTAACACATGATGTCGTCAATTCTAAGTTGTTGTAAAAGTTACAGCTAGACGGCCTTTCAATCAACCAGCCGTCTGAGCATAAAGCTTGATTACTTCCCAACGAAAATGTAGCTGTATTGGGAACGCAACTACCAGGAGGCTTGTATGCGACGTTTAAAAGATCACCACCATTGCAGGATGAACCCGATGGTTTGATGCATATCTTATCTGGTCTATTAGAATTATTGCAATTGATGCATTGATTTGATTCATCACATACACCACACAAGCAATCGTTGGTATTTTCACACTGAGGACGTGTTATCAACGGTTCATCTGTTGGTTGAAATGTTGAGGGTACTTGAGATGGCTGGACACTTATCGAAGGCATAACTGACGGTTGAGATGAAGGTTGTGTTGGAGGTTGTGTAGTAGGTTCAAAAGTTAAACCCTCATCATCTGTTGGTTGAGGGGTTGGTCTTGACGGTAAACTCGAAGGCTGACTAGACGGTTGTGATGAGGGTACCGAAGACGTTGATGGTGCTTGAGACGGCTACGAATGGATTGTGCATATAACATTTACGTTAGATACTTGGAGACATGATATGCAAATTATTAATATTCGAAACAAAAAAAAAACAGAATCTTACCATCGAACTAGGGACACTGCTTAACGAGGGACTGAGACTAGGTTGAGAAGTAGGCTCTGTGGATTCTGATGGTGCTTCGGAAGGCTATGAAATGACATGGTACAGTGATTAAGAGAGAACAGTGTTGAGAAGTGTCGTCTTAATATCATGGTATCCTAAAGGATACGGACGATTATGATAGATATAGAAAAAAGAATGATTCTTACCATAGAGCTTGGAGCACCGCTTGATGTTGGATTCAGACTTGGTTGAGACGAAGGCATACCAGATGCGGAAGGCATTACACTTGGCTGACTAGACGGATTCGTAGAAGGACTTGTGGATATACTCGGCTTGACTGAGGGTTGAAGTGATGGGATAGAAGACTGAGAAGGCGTATCTGTCGGCTCTAAAGACGGACTTGTTGAAGTAGAAGGAGAATCACTTGGCATCAAACTGGGTGAGCTTGTTTCTGTTGGGGTGATGGATGGTTGATTTGATGGTTGTGCACTTGAAGATGGCACATCAGACGGCTGTGATAGAGATAGCAAGAGATAGGTAGGAGTTTGTGAGTTGACGGCACATGAGTTGAAAGATTGTGACACCTGAATGAGCACTTTTTGATTATCAAAACAAACAACTTACCATCAAACTGGGAACACCACTACTCGTCGGATTGCTCGAGGGGACAAATGATGGTGCAACAGTCATTGTTGGTTGCACTGATGGTTGACTAGATGGTTGAGAGGAGAAGGAAGGCACATCTGACGGTTCTAAAGATGGACTTGTGGAGGAAGAAGGAGAGTCGCTCGGCATTAAACTGGGCGAGCTCGTTTCTGTTGGAGTGACGGAGGGTTGACTTGATGGTTGTTCACTTGTGCTAGATGTTGTCGAAGTCGTTGTGCTAGTGGTAGTGCTAAAACTTGTAGTGCTAGTAGTAGTTGAACTCGTCTAAGAGAGAAGAAGCGAATATAGATATGATTGTATGAGAAACCTAACATGAACAATGTAAACATCCCACATTATTCATCCTCATAAAACACACATGTCACTTACTGTTGCTCCCGTAGAAGTAGAACTGGTTGTTTCGGCTGTACAAAAGTTGATAGATTCAAGTTAGTATGAGTGTAAGTTAAGGCAAAAAACATCAAATGATAAGTGCATTCGAATACTCACAGGTGGTTGATGTAGAAGTACTTGATGTGCTTGTTGTGGTAGTAGGTTTCGTAGGACTGAATGTAAGTTCATTAAATTCTGTTGGAAATGATGTGGATGGTACAAATGATGGTTGGGAAGAGGGCTCAGGGGATATACTTGGATTGAAACTGGGTTGGAATGATGGTAAAGTGCTCGGGATATTTGAAGGAATATCCGACGGTGATTCAGATGGGTGAATGGAAGGAACTTCAGACGGTAATTGGCTTGGAATTTCTGTTGGCATTGTGGATGGTTCTGTTGAGACAGATGGCTCTTGAGAAGGACTTACTGCCCTTGATCTACTGCTTCGTCGTGAACACTGTGGGGAAAGAAAGGAGAAGTATGGATAAGCATATGCTCAAAAGATTTCAAACGTCAAAAATGAACACATCATGTGTACATACTCTTCCTCTACTACGACTTGAACTCCTGCCGTCATGATCACAAGGATGAATCTCCATCTTATCGGCATTATAATGCCATAGATAATCACTAAAGTCAGATACAGTGTCTCCAGCCGAACTAGAAGCGTCGGCATCATTCGGTTCCGTAGCATGGAATACCGACGCCGAAGATGAATTAGGTGAAAAGAAATGCCATTCTTTTTGAGAAGACGGAGCCTTGCTTGGAGGGGTTTGGCCTTTTCCTTCTGGTCTGTCAATGTTCCATATTGATATTGTTGGTGGTGTCAGTGAAGCAATATCATTGGTAGGATGACTTGCTTGGACTGGTGTCAAAGGTTTGGTATTCCAGCTAACAAAAGGCTTGACAGCCGGGTCAATAGGCTTGGAAGCTTCTTCTAATGGCAGCAGTTCATCGTTAGGTGGTTCAATGACTAACGGGTAGAAACTAGAGGATGAATCCTCCTTTTTTGGGAAGGCAGTGGCCCAATTAAACCCGATCATACTGTTATCCAATAGATTGTTAGAGTTGGCGCTTGATGAGGTGAGCTTTCGTCGTGCAAGGCTAGTCTTAATTGAGGGAGAAGTATGACCAATGGAGACGGTTGTGTCCTTCATATTAATAGTCGGTGATTGAATCAATTTGGTAGAAGGAGATGGAGATGAATTGCCCTCCTTAAAAGTTGGGGATTGAATATAATAGCGTTGTGCCTATTGCAAGAGATATGTAGAGATAAACCAGTGGTGAGTTCCTCATCATATACTCACATCATATGTTCAACATATGTGCTCAAATCATCAACTCGTCATAGGGGAGGAGAATACAACAAAGATATCAGATATCCTTACCTCTTTCGAATCTCCAAGCATATCTGCATCTTTCGCCAATGCAACACCTTCCTCCTTCTCTTCTTTTAATACTGCTGTCATTAGATTTGATAATGATGATGAACAATCCTCGACATGAATTGCAATCGTCACATGGCGACACTGCTCAGTATCCATAGCTCCGCTCTCTTCGTCTTCTTCCGCAATACACATTTCATATACACACTTGTCTTGGCCTAAATAGCCCGACGTAGGATGATACGCCATGATTACTGCCAACCCATCGTTATCCATTGCAATATCACATACTCCGTTATCGGCGTTGAGGACGACTTTGCTCAGCATCATGTTATCATGATGAAGAGAGTAAGACACATCTTGTGCATCATATTCATTGTCGTCGTCGTCGATGATATGCTTAAACACGGGCTGATCGATACACGTTGTAAGTGTAGAATGGTAGTGGTGGTTGAAGATATTATTCTTGATGTTGGATGATGCTTCGATAAAGGGTAGACAGCCGATGATGGACAGCACCAAAGCTGAAACAGTGACGATGGACTTGGATATCATTGTTAATTGTTATGTGCAGTGTTTCCAATGGTCACTTTGAATGTCAATGGATCGATGTTTATTGCAATCAATACTTCGGATCGGTTATTAATGGTTTAGATGATGACCGTTAGCTATTGTTAGTGAACAATAGGATATATGGGGGGCAATGTTGTGTCCTACTCACATCCTTGGCATCCGTTGAGGAACCGATAGAGAGCTAGCAAAGATACCTTTTTGGACTCGAGTAAGTAGAAAAGTTCTTCAAACTTAGTTCAAACTGGTGAAAAGGAAATGGACTTATCAATGTACTGATAAAATCAATGTACTCGAGTAGAGCAGTAGTAAAACATTTATTAAGGTAAATACTACATGCTACACTCTATCCTATGTCAATCATCTCTACACAGAAAGAGTGCCTTTACTACTTGCAGTCTTCCCAGCTCTTCTTGGATCAACAGCGGCACACATCCTTAATGCCCTACCAAATGCCATCGCCGTTGCTAAAGCAGTTTCTAATACATTCCTCCCCACCTTCTTTTCAACAATATGCACGGTCGACTTGCTATTCATAACTAATGATTCAAGTACATGATCTAACATTTCCACTGATATATCACCCGCATACTCTTCATTATTTGGGTTGCAAGAGAGTGATAGATTGTGTGTCATGCATGGACGGTTAGATAAGTCCATGGTAACCTCTACTTCGGCATCTGTGTTTGCATAAAGGGAGACAAAATAATATAAAGCATACGTTGTGAGTGTAGTGAGTAAAAGAAACTTTAAGAAGCGGGATGTAATAATAAGGAAACTCACCCCCATACGTTCCACAGGCACACCACATACGATTCAATCCAGCCTTCGTTCCCAATGCAACATTCAATACCTGTCCTAATGCTATCGATACATCCTCACTAGTGTGATGATCATCAACATATAAATCACCATTACACTTCACTTCAAGTGACATACATGCCCCGGTGGCTAAGATTGATATGAATTGATCAACAGTTGATATACCCGTATGAACTTTAACATTACCTCCTTGTTCTTTCCCTTCTTCTTCCTCGGACGTCGTATTACTACCACCTCCTCCCCCTCCATTTAGTAAAACATGTACCAATATACTAGTTTCTTTCGTACTCCGTTCTAATCTACCTTCCCTATTCAATTCAATACCGGAAGTGTAACTTAAACTAGTATTACCCCACATATTTTCAAATTCACTCGATGTATATTCATTCGTTGACGTACCATCTAATAAATTACGTAATGCACGGCTAAATGCCTTGAATGCACTTTCTACAATATGATGACCATTATCACCACGAATTTTACTTAATGAAATGTTAAGTCCTGATGATGATGCTAGGTTGGTAAAGAATGTTTGTACATGCTTCGTTTCCATAGAACCAATTTTAGTACGACCAATGTTAGCGGGGTATATACCGTAGGGTGGTAATGTAAAGTTGATTAACTTCCCCTCCTCTTCATCATTCGATGAAGGCTTGGTAAGAATACATTCCACAAGTGCCTCATCCAATGGACAGCAAAAACGACTGGTCCTCGATTCTTTTGGATAATTATTCAACTTTCTCAATTCAACACCAAGTGCTGTGCCCACTTGTCCCATAATTACACCCTGATCGTCATTACCATAACGATTAACTACCTGAAATGCATGTTCATCTGTTGCACTTCCAGCACTAATACTACCATGATCAGTATCACTACTAATATTATCGACACTAGTTTTCTTCACTGTGATTGCAACACCAACTTGTGCATGTGAGTTGAGCTGGTCAAGCATGTGATCAAAGAAACCAATACCTGTTGATATTGGATGTGAGGATTTGGATGTATCGATACATTCTACATTCGATAGGGTAAAGTTGTTGTCCGTCATCGTGAGGTTTGTTTGAGTAGTTGAAAAATGAAAAATATTAGTGGCGATCAAACGATAAAGGATATGAGGTAATAGGATTATAAATTCATCTTTGGGTAATGTCGGTTACACTTCATTAGCATATTCTCGCATAAAAAGAAGATACTGGGGTCAAGAGATCTTAGTTTCGATCGAAATTTTATTTGCAGTAACCGTTTACCCCATTTTTGTTATGTACCACTACACCAATCATCACAAAGCTGTCGCCCTCTTCTCTTTCTCTTACTTCACATCCATACATATAGAACAATGGCAAGCAATATAATAGAGACTGGGTCCGCTAACGCCGCCGCAAAAAAGGCCTCCGATGGTAAGAAGAATCACAACAAGGTAAGTTCTTTTATTATCATTTTTGTTGCACATGATGTGCACCTGATGTGCATATGCATGACGTGCACAAATTATGTTTAGAATACATACCACAATTCGCATGAAAACCTCTAATATCATCTTTCTTCTTCTTATACCTTGTGAATATACAACATACATAAATGCACGCATCACATACAAACAAAATAACTAGTACCGACGTGATAAACCATGGGATACACCAGACATTAACCATTGGGAAATCCAACCATGGGATAATACAGCCGAAGGAGGCAACGACACACTACCAGGTGGACGTCTCCTCGAGGAATCATCATTCGCTACCCTATTTCCTAAATATCGTGAAAAGTACCTACGCGAGGTATGGCCCTTAATAACACGCTCTTTAGATAAATATAAAATATCCTGTGAATTAAATTTAATAGAGGGTAGTATGACTGTCCGTACTACCAAACAAACATCCGATCCGTACATTATATTAAAATCACGTGATTTAATTAAATTATTAGCACGGAGTATACCCGCACCACAGGCATTAAAGATATTAAATGATGAATATTATTGTGATATTATTAAAATTGGTGGATTGGTACGTAATAAAGAACGATTTGTGAAACGACGTCAACGATTGATTGGTCCTGATGGGGCTACATTAAAGGCATTAGAGTTGTTAACACAATGTTATATCCTAGTACAAGGTAATACCGTCTCAGTGATGGGTACACATAAGGGTATTAAAAAAGTTCGTACAGTCGTTTTAGAATGTATGAAGAACATTCATCCAGTATATAATATTAAACGATTAATGATTATGAAGGAATTGGAAAAGGATGAAAAGTTAAAGGATGAAAGTTGGGACCGTTTTTTACCAACGTTTAAGAAGAAGAATGTTAAGAGGAGGAAGCCACATCAACTTGTTGTGGAGGAGAAGCAAAAGAAGACTGGAGGTGCAGCTATTGTTGAAGGAGGAGATGGTATGGCTGCCCCAACCAATAAAAAGAAGAAGAAGTCATACACACCATTCCCACCACAGCAATTACCATCGAAGATTGATAAGCAGTTAGATTCAGGTGAATACTTCTTATCAGAGAGGGAACGTAAGCATAAAAAGTTAATTGAGAAACAGGTGGCTAGTAAGGAGAAGAGTGAGGAGAAGAGAGCCAAGAGGGAAATGGAATTTGTCCACCCGAGTTTGTTGGGTGAAGGTGGAGGGAATGATGATGGCAACGATGTTGGGAAGAAGGGTAGTGGTGGTAGTAGTGAGGGAAAGGAAGAGGATGATGTGAATCGTTTGGTGAATAAGTTTGCCAAAAAGAAGAGTAAAAAGCGTAGTAGTATGGATGAGGCGGTTGATGATGCGGGTGAAGACTTTGTTGACAGTTTGGGTGGTGAAAAGAAGAAGCGAAAGAAGGAGAAGAAAAAGAAGAAGCATAAGGACTGAGATGTAGGTAATGACTATTGATGGGCTGGCGAATAAGCCTATGGGGTATTAAAGACTTAACAGTAATAGTAGCAGATTTGATTAGACAATGTCCATTCTAACCTATGTACTTCTATCCTATAATATTTTAACTTCTTTCCAAACTTAGTCGTCGATTTTCAACAAAGGATTCTTCTTTTCTAAAAGATACACTCTTTGGCTCTGACTGTTTGCTCTCCTCTGTCGATGATCCTTCTCTGTCGTTGGATGCATCATTACTAATACCATTTGATTCCTTGACACCAGTATGTGCATCAAAGAACTCTTCTTCGTCATACTTTTGTTGTCTTAAGATGCTTCGTCTTGGATCCTTCCCCTGGGAGAACAGATTTAATGTTGATGCTCTGCCAAGGACAGAAAACTTGGTAGATCCATTCCTTGTCGTACTTGATCTTCTACGTTCATGAATTACTTGCAGCACGGCAGCAAGGAGGGCACATGAAACAAACAAAATCAAAGGAAGGAACATGTTACGAACCTCTATAGGAGTCGTGTCAGAGCTCTCTTTGTCTGCCGCTGATAGTTTCAAGTCACATTCCGTCGCCATACCGTTAATCTCTAAGTACTCCTGAGATACGGTTGCGGGTGTGATATCATGATATTTCTGAGCATTGTAAATCCAATAGCTCATCCCTGACGCTAGCTCAGTCCGAATTGGCCATGCCATGGGTATCTCCGCTATTACATTTTCCGTGAATGCTAGATTCCTATCACAATACATATTGAGTAAAGCAATGTCTGCGGATGTGTCTTCCCAACCCACTACCATTACACTACATTTCCCGTCATCATAATCTTGTAGAATACCTCTGAATTCATTCCCTTCTTTGTGGAAGTAGAAATTGCCGTCAGGCCAGGCATCTCTAAGTTCTTGTTCGATTGCTGGATGTGCACATATTGATATCTTCATAGCCACGGCTTGCTCCATACTCGTCACAGACTGGTCGCCAGATTTGGTGAGAAATGCAGCTAGGTTTGCTACATATGCACTAACTGCAATTAAAATGAAGAAGCCAAACCCTGGTATGTTTAGATTTGGATAAGGAAGAAGAGGAAGAATTGATTAGACTTTGATGGAGGAAATTAAGCAGTACACACATCTCATTCGTCCATACTTACCAAACATCAATATTTTAGTAGGTAGACTTGCTCTAACATCCTGTTCAACACCAGCACTTGTAAAGAAGGTGAACTTTTCGAGAAAACTGTCAAGACAAAGCCTACATATCTCCGCCTTCTTGTGATCTCTCATTCTACCTCGTGTAGCATTAGAATTTGAATCTGTCCTCGGGCGAGGATTGGCTCTGATAAAGAACCATACTGAAAGTGCTGCGGCAAAACAAATCACAAGAAGAATGCATAACCATAAAAGAGGAGAGAACGGCTCAAGCACCTTCTGTATCTCATATGTCAATGATTCACTACCTTCTCTTGGAACAACTAGATATGACTTATCCACAACGAAAGGTATTGTAAATGAAGTTAACGCCAATCGTTGACCAGTTATCCATATTGGCCCTAATACCATATCAGATAGTCCATCGGCCACATCCTGTACGGCAGCGGTTGCTTTACTATATGGATGAACAATACTAGATGCTCTGGTGCGATGGGTGTATGTTATGTTCTGAATATCCCCATTTGTAGTATCAGCAATGTTTTGTATATAATTGAGATAAATGCCTTCATATGGAATTGAATCGTTATAATACTCGTCACCCTGATTTAATGTCTTTACACCGTCCACTGTTTTATATAAACTTGGTATCTGATAATACGGGATTGTAGCTCTGATATTAACACCACCAAGCTTATCTTCATCTCGGCTAAGATCATCCCATAAAAACATTTTTAGAGATCCAGTTAGAAGATGTATGTGTAAAGAGTTTTTCCTTTAGATTCTACTTACCTAATATCATCAGCAGTATAATCAAACCAATCTTCGGCAGTTGAATTGCATGTTGAATACGAATAGTATACATTAATTCCTGATTCGTATGTAATGTAGCTTGATTGGAATGCTCTTTCTTCCGAGTCTATATTAATTGGTATTATATGTTAAGAACTTGCTTAGCTCAAAAAATCAAATAAAAGCACACAAGATATGCACAATATTATGTGATAATCTACTTACCTCTACCACAACTGGCGGCATCAACATAACACCACGGTCTGAAACAATATGCAGGTACTACATTAACACCCGCCTCATCTATGTTGCACGTTTTATTATCCCATAACAAATCATGTTGCAAACAATAATTTGATCCATAAGAAACATCGAGGCATGGAGAGCCGACAGTAAATCGGAAACCAATTTGACCCGTGGGTAATGTACAGGTTAAATCCGATAATGATAATAATTCATTGGTAACATTGATACAGGAACATCCTTTGCTGCCTGTTGTTGCATTGATAGGAGATAAGGACATTGTTTTTCTTCTAGTTTGTTATTTTGTTTTGTTGGTTTATTCAGGTACCTTTTCGAGTAGACAATCTTTTATTTAAGGTATGATATCGCTCTGCCGCAGCTCAATACTTCTCCACTACTACCGCTCTCTATGTAGAGATAATATCCTGTATTTATTCGTCATAATCTTCCTGCTAGCCTCCCCAATTCCTCTGAGTTGTTATCTCTAGATGCCTACCTATACGTAGCAGATGCAAACATTTATTAGCGAAATGAGGCAGAGCGCAAGAAAAGGCCTGAGGATATCTTCCAAAATAGAGTTTTATGACATGAAAACATCTCAACGCTAAATGCAACTCTTCTCTTCTCCCCTCGGCTCTCCCCTCTCCCAGTGCCACGCCGCCGCTCCTCAATACACGGTCTATTCTCCAAAGCATTGCATTTAGTGTGTAGTCGATGTCTTGATCTCCCTTTCTTCTTCAGTGATAGTCAGGTTAGGCGGCACCACAGTGATCACCACTTTGCAAAAATAATTGGTGCACTACGCATTGCAATTATATACTCCGCAACAACAAACAATAAGAACAATGGCACCCAACGCACCACCACTACCACCAAACTCACCATTCTTTGCCCCGTCAACACCATCACGGAAACAACTAGTACAAGTATCCACTCCTGGCGGAACACGAAAAACAATTAAAAAAGATATACAAGAACCTTCGACTAAAGAACATAAAAGTACTGTGGCTGGTGCAACATCCAACCTTGTTAATGCTATAATCGGTGCAGGTATCGTAGGTATACCATATGCAATTAATCAAACTGGATTAATTGCCGGTATAATACTTATCATATTGTGTGCAGTATTAACAGAAAAATCATTGAGAGTATTAATATCAACAGCTAAACATGTCGATGTTCCATCCTATGAAACATTATTCGAAAGTACATACGGTAGTTTTGGTTTCTACTTTATATCTATAAATATGTTAATTATGGCATATGGCGGGTGTTTGAGTTACTTAACTATTATTAAGGACACTTTGCCGGTGTTACTTGGTGTGCAAAGTGGTGATGTTGGTATGGAACGTGCTATTTTAGTTGTTAGTACTATGGCTATTATATTACCAATTAGTATGCAAAGAGTGAGTTGTTGTTTTATATGTGTATGTGTGGTTTGTGAATCTTTTTCAAGAAAACTTACAACATACTCTATGCCTAAAACAACAACATCAATAACAGGATATGGCAGACTTGGCAAAGACATCAAAAGTAAGCGTCCTATTCCAATGTTTAATGGTATTGGTAGTCGTTATCTTCAGTCCAGTATCAACGTCACTTGAAAATAATGGTGGAATCAAACGCATTGCTTCAAACTCAATCATTAATACAAAAACAATCTTCATCGGCTTGGGCGTGCTAAGCTTTGCATTTGTATGTCAACATAGTGCATTTATTGTTGCAGGATCATTAGACCGTCCAACGAAAAAACGATGGGGGCAAGCCACATCACATGCATTATCATTATGTGTTATATTAGAAATGGCATGCGGTGTCGTTGGTTACTTAGCATTCTTGGGAAATACCGAGGGTGATATATTAAACAACTTTTTAGATCTACCCGGGCGAGATATGATCCGAGCTGGGAATATAGCAAGAGGATTAATGTGCACGACGATGTTTTTCGTATACCCCATGGATTCATTCGTTTGTAGACATGTACTTGTGGTAATGTTCTTCCGTGGACGGAGGGCACATGAGGGAGATGATGCATCGGTATTGGCAAGGAAAGATCGACGTGTAGCGATAACACTGGTTGTCTACTTCTCGTGCCTAATCCCAGCACTTGTGGTGGATAATGTGGGTTCAGTACTCGCTGTTACTGGAACGATTGGTGCTTCTTGTCTTGCTTATATTGGACCAGGTTCGATATACATGGCTGTATATGGGAAAGAGTTCCTTGTGAAGGTTGATGAGATTTGGGGTGACGAAAGTGAGGAGGAGAAGCCACGAGATATTGAATCTTCCCGATTATTAATGACAAACAATGAATCGACACGCACAACCAAAGATCCTAACCATTCAGAACAATCAACAATAGAAAAGATAGTAAAAGGAACGTCGTGGTATCTCCTTTTCATGCCACTTTGGTGCTTGGTTGCAGATCTAGGCCAGAAGAAACTAACAGAGTTTCAAGAGAAGGAGGCACTCAAATCACCTCATATCAATAGACTTGGAAAATGTGAGCCTTTACCTCAATTAGAGATGCAAAATGCAAATCATAATATGCCAAGAGGTGGTTCGTACAATGAACTGTCAAGGAATCAGCCAAATCTTGGGCCTAAAATGCTACCCTATGGAACAATAGCGTCGGGTGGTAACAAGGCAATTGGAGCTGCTATCTTAGCAAAGAAACAGATTAAAAAGAATTACCAAGGAGATAACAATATGGATGAGACAGATGTTGACATTCCCCCTACATGGTATGATTTCTGTGTTGCGATATTTTTCATTGCCTTTGGAGTCATGGCCTTGTGTTGCGGGATGGTATCTATTTTAATGACATCCAACTAAAGACAGAACTAATGTCAGATCATTGAGTAGAATTTAAAACTAATGACATTGAAAACAATATGCATACTAAGGCAAAGCATAAATAATAAAATATTTGGACCAACTAAGGCCCTAGTAGAAAGCCTACATCTCTGAGGAGGTGATGGCCAAACATTGCCTGAAAATCGGCAGGAAATCCAAATCTGAGGCAAGAAACCTGCCTACATGGGGCTGTAAAAGTATGATAGAGGGCCCTACAATCATGCTGGGAGTGTTAATCAACTTGTAATACATGTATACAATGCCAAACAAGCACTATAGTAGCAAGCCTACATCTCTGAGGTGCCACTTGATGGCCAAACATTGCCTGAAAGTTGGCAGGAAATCCAAATCTG
>Ga0214478_101297_pt1 | contig 12908 bp, 8 predicted proteins | sample M1_20Mar14CPVII9_2_FD_178001 | JGI IMG/M metagenome (GOLD analysis project Ga0214478, IMG submission 178001) | Marine eukaryotic communities from Monterey Bay, California, United States - M1_20Mar14CPVII9sort6BwellD7 | ecosystem: Environmental > Aquatic > Marine > Unclassified | place: USA...
ACACAAGATCCACTCACTATACTAGCACATTCAAACGATCAATAAAAAAGTTGGATAAATCAATCCCAATGCTAAGCCCATTCAACTGACGGACTCACAATACATTATTTTGAGGTGAAGTTGTTAAAGTCGATAATAACATCGCCGACATTGCAAAGAGGGAGCACATTAAAGGCACAACATATAATCGTTGTTATCAACACAGAAGTTACTCGACGGATAACGCGCGGAGAGGGTATATCACATTGCAAAGTATCGATAGCAGTGACATAAACAAACATAGTATAGTATCACATTGCAATATAATATATCATGAAGAACTTTCTAAAGAAGAGTGAACCAGACTCACCACAAAAGAAGTCCTCCTTTAACTTTCTAACATCCAATACTGACAACGGCGAGGTGGAGGTAGCAGCAAGTCCAACTAAGTCTGAAACAAACACAGCGGTTAGTACTCCTGCAAAGAAGAGTAGTAGCAGTAAGGCCTTGTCGTCGTCACCGTCGTCTAAATTTAGTTTTAAGAAACCTTCATTTGCAGGTAGTAAAAAGAGTAGTAGTGCTGCCGTAGTTGTACCTCCGTCATCACCCGAACCTCGTAGTGTAACTAGCGACAGCAGTGCTGCTGGGCAGAGTAAGAAGAAGAGCTCGTCTTTCAAGAAACCATCATTTGCAAGTAAAAAGAGTAGTAAAAAGGCAGCCGCTGCCGCACAAGCAGCAACATATGACAATGAAGAACCTACACCAACTAAATCATCCAAAAAGAACAAAGCAGCTGAAGCAAAACCAAAAAGATCATGCTGTAGTTGTAAATCCCTCCTCTGTCTATCCTGCATATCAATAATCGGTATAATAATCGGTGTACTAGTCTGGCGCTATGGTCCCTGGGCAGCCGACTCAGCTACCGAAATTGAATCATTTAAAACTACAGCAACATGTAATGGATGTTGTAATGGTCTACAATCCAACTGTGCTAAACCAGTTAATAAAGTACTTTTTCCAATGGTACAGAATGCACATTCCTCAACTGCCAATAACTTTGTTACACCGTCAAATACGAAAAGTATGGAGGAAGCATTGGTTGCTGGATTTAGAGGGATTAGTTTATCAACGTGTAACTGTGAATTGAGCTTTATGACTAATAGTTTTTTAAGTAAGCAGGAGGATTGGGGATTGAAGGATAGTCAATTGGGATTTTGTAGTGGTGCTTGTGGATTGGGTGTTCGAGATCCTCCCCCTTTGTTGTAAGTTATTTGTTTTGTGTTGTATATTATATCCTTATTTGTAATACACATCATGTGTCTCATTCTCGATCCCCATACTCCCAAATTCATACAGGGCCAACATCCGAACATTCATGGAAGAGAATAAAAACGAAATACTAATTATTCAAATTGATATGGGCGAGGGTACCTCCTCAGACTTCCGCAAGGCATTGCAATACTCTGGATTACTGGAAATGGTATACACACCCGCTGAGGCATATTACATTGCCGAGTGGCCAACGATGCAGGAGTTGATTAACAGTAATAAACGTGTTATACTATTTGGTAGTGGTGATGAAATGGGTAGTTGTCCAGCTAATGCATGTTTAGATGGGATATTATATGTCAATGATCATATTGTGGAGACTGCCACTGACTCTGACTTGACAGAGTGTGATGCAACAATCTCGGGTGATGTATTGGTAGCGTTTAAGAAGATGAATCATTATCAAGATTCAAAGTTTGGCGTACCGAGTGTTAAGGATGCTGTTGAATTGAATTCATTCTCACAATTGGAAAATCGATATGCAACCTGTGCGGGGAAACGAGAACCGAACTTATTGGCTGTTCAGTTTTGGGATACGGGGGATGTATTGGAGTATGTTACGAATGTGAATAAGGGTGATCAGGAGTTCTTATTGGCAACTGGGGAAGTTGGGGAGGAAGAAGTTGAGAATGACAAGGGGAATACATATGAGGGTCCTCAGAGACGAGGCTTGTTACGGGGATGGTAATGGGGACATATCTATTCCGCCCACGAGGTAGTTTATGTTTAGTGTGGTGTGTACAGCTAGGAGATGGACACATTTATATAATTTATAAGTCAACAACTGTACCATTAGCCTTTGGTATTTGGATTAGTATATGTATGACTCTCAACATATTATAAATTATACCTATGCATAAACTCAGCCACTCTCAATCAATGTCTTTCCCTCTTTTTTCACCTCTCCATACGACTCTCTTCACCCCACTTCCTACATGCATAACAATAACTCTTGTGTTTAGGCCAGTGGGAAACTTGACACTCTCTAGAACAATACTGTGTAATCATACACCCACTACAGACAGATAGTGCTACACGTTCAAATTCTTTCTCACAACCATAACACTTACCCATCTTCGTGAGTGTTTTCCTTGTCTCTTGATGCATTGCCTTTAGACATGAACATGACACTCTCTTCGAATAAAACTTCAAAGCATCACGTCTAACACTACTCGAGCCCATGTTGAGATCTCTTATCTTTCTAGCTACCACTCCGTTGTTGACGGCCTAATACTACCGATGCCATCAAAATAATGTTCAATTACACTGACTGATTCGGCCAAAGTTAATGCCCGAAGCCGAATGATATCGTCTCTTCCGTCTGCTAGCAACAACATATTTGTTCCCATTCTAATCATAATTTTACGTACCATTTCTCTGTACATACTATTCTTCAGTACAGTTTCCCCATTGATTGTTTGACTTGTCTTAACCAACTTACTAATAGAAAAGTAGCCACCTCCACTATAAATTTCATCAAGGAAACTGATAACAGGATGATCCAAATCGTCTAAATGCTTTGCACCGCACCCATGTTCACATGTGATAAAATTCTCTCCAATTACTCCGCCTAAACCTTTTGCCCAAACCAACCACTCATTGCGTTTCCTTGTTCTCTCGGCCTCCACCTTCTTGGCCTTTCTTTCCTTCCCTTTGTTTTTCTTCCTTGACGTTCTTGATACCATTATATGTGTGTTGTATAGAGCTCCACTAAACAATGTAAGAGTAATCGTAATTTGACGTATATTTATTCATAATATCTATAACTATTGACTGCTTGTAATTGTAACACGTGCCATTCAGTATGTAATATGTAATGTGCAATATAGTGAGTTCTTGCTTACCCTATGCAGCCATCTACCACCACATTCAGTGTATACTCGAATGAAATATACCGATATCACTAGTATTAAATGTAACTCTGTATACTACCTAATGATTGAAGACTTTTGAAATTGCAATACAAAGTTGTTAGATAACATACATATTAACAAAAGAAATAACTTGCGGTCGTCATTTTTATTAAATCACATCCGCATCGACCGCATACCAAACCACCACACTACTCCCTCCCAACGCTTCACATATACACATATAGACTCACCTGATCTTCTCTAATTGACGCCGCCAAGTATGCTTGTACGAACACGCTATCTCCCCGAAATAATTCACAATATTACAATTATTTTGGCGAAACAACGTAAACTCTGATCATAATCAAGTGAATAGTGAGAGACGCGTCTGTGTATATGTGTGCAATATGCTATACAATAACAATATAAGCTCGTCGGCGGCGGCATTGGTCATGATTTTATTAGTATCGTCTGCAATTAAATTTACAAAATCATTTGCAACTTTTCCAACACACATCACAAGACAAAGTAGAGCAGTACCTTCTTATGCAACTAGAATGATGATGTCATCTAACAGCAACAATAAATTGCCAATATCGTCACGAACATTACAAACATTAGATCCATGTGTTATACTAATGAAACAAATCATATCCCAACATGCAGATAAATGGAAAGATGACCCTCAAGGGATCTTCTCATTAGCACAAGGAGTTGTACATTGGAAACCCCCCCCTACTGCATATGAAGCATTATCTGCTGCAATACAAGAGAATATCACTCCTCAAAATGATGACAGTGTAAAGTTTGGTATGGATGGTGCAAACTCTGGCGGTGATGGTTCTATAATACATACATACTGTCCTGACGAAGGATATCCTCCCCTCCTAGAAGCATTGAAAACTAAATTACAAACTGAAAATGGATTACATAATCCACATGTTATGGTAACCTCTGGTGCCAATCAAGCATTTGTCAACTGTGTATTAACATTATTAGATGAACAAGATGAACAGGGGAATATATCCAAGTGTGTTGTATTTGAACCGTATTACTTTAATCATGTAATGGCTGTACAGAGTGTTCGTGGTGGACAAGGATGTGGTGGTACTGCTGCTACTTTGGATGCCAAGAATGTAGAGGGATTGTTAGTTGGTCCAACTAATCAGGGTATACCAGATTTACATTGGTTAAGAACACAACTTGAACAGAACAAGTATAATGAAGGAGGAAATGCAATTCGAATGGTAACATTGGTAAACCCTGGCAACCCAACAGGCTTATCGTTACCGTATTCATTCCTGAAGGATATTACAGAGTTGACAAAAGAGTATGGTGTATGGTTAGTAATGGACAATACATATGAACACTTTGATGTCGACAGGATGAACACTCTACCGTCCGATAATGATCAACAAAAGAAATTCGACTATCCATGCTTTGATGAAGAGCACGTAATTAATATATTCAGCTTTAGTAAAGGATATGCAATGGCTGGTTTTAGAGTCGGGTATGTTGCCCTAAGTTCCAAGAATGGTAGTAATGGTAGAGGTACTCAGACATATCAAGAGATGTTAAAAGTTCAAGATACCATTGCAATTTGTACATCAAGAATATCACAAATGGCAGCATTGGGTGCCTTACAAGCCGGTAGAGAATGGGTATATGATCAAGTTAAGTCTTTAGATGTCGGCAGGGAAGCAATTCTGGATGCCATATCATCCTTGGGTGAGGTAATAGGCGGTAACGGTGCAATGTATGTCATGGGAAAGCTGCCCAATGGTATCGATGATAAAGAATTTGCTAGTTCATTAATTGAACATTACGGAGTGGCAGTCATACCGGGGAGTTTCTGTGGCCTTCCTGGCTGGATACGAGTTTGCTATTCCAACTTGCCGCCGGATCAATGCAAAATTGCAGCAGCTAGACTTAAGAAGGGTATCGATGAGCTGACAATGTCACCAAAGAAGCAATCATTATCGGATGATAAACTGATCAACTTGGCAAAGGACTTTATACAATTCAAGAATGACGCTTGCATGGGAGATTCGTCACTTGATTCAGTGTTTGACCTGTGCTCTTCATCAGTAGATCTATACGGACTAAAGGGAGAGGAAGTCCGGCCTGGATTTATATCATTCTTTGAGAAACATGAGGGGTTATATCATGAACTTATAGACGAGCCGAGTGTGGTTAGTTCTAATATCGTACAGTATCCATTCACAAAGCAATGGAGGGTAGACGGAGAGGACAAAGTATGGAAGTCAATTGATACATCAAAGCCAAGGGATAAAGTTGAACGATTGTACTTTGATAATAATGGCAAGCTGGAAAAGGTTACAGTTGTGGAAAAGGATGCACCACTTTAATAAATAAAGACTACTAAAAACTTTTATTAAACTGTTCTTTAGCATTAGTTCAAATGGAAACGGGATAAACTTTTGGAGGCGGGGATACACCATGATTATTGGAGAAGGATTCTGATAATAGTGTCCAATCATCTGTTGGAGGAAGAGGATCATTGCTATAATTAATATAAAAGTCAATATCGTCATCACTTGATGGCTCAGGTCCTCGAATGATAGAGATACACCACTGTGAACACCGAAACCGATACAAACTAAATACCACAGCCCTCCCAAGGTACTGATCAGTTCTCACGTACTTAGGAACATTGTTAGATTCCCCATCCCTAGAATAAGCCCCGTTTATTTCATCGATGCCACACCCCTGAACAACAAAGTGATCAGGTGCCGAACTAGAACGTTTACGCTTCTTATTGTCGTCTCCTCCCATTGTTTGTAGTCTATTCTCGTACTCCTGCATCTTATTTTCATATTCAGTAAACTTCTGTTGGTACTTTGTTTCCATCTGTTCCATCGATCTAGCATGCTTTGTTTCCATCTCCTCTAACTTTTTATCGTAATGTAATTTCATATGCTGTAATTTTACATTCATATCTGATAGATGATCAGCCATATCCTTCCTAAGACATTTGTGATTGCACCCTTCTACATCACATTCGATTGTTTCATATAAGCATGTAATTCTATGCCCCTTAATATCGTCCACCTTACCCCTCCAATTACATTCTGTAGAATTTGGACAACGTACTTGTAATAAACCAATAATTTCTCTCACTACGTAATTTGGGTTGCTAGTTGCAATAGCTACACGACAATTAGGACATTGAGCCACCCTACCTCCACTAGCAGAACGAACACATGAATCTATACACTGTTATATACGAAAAATATAGAGAGATGGGTACGTTAATGAGCATAATAACTAAATAAGAAATTTTGTGCACCACATGATATGCACCTTACCAAAAAAACAACACACAATAAACGGCACAGCAATAAACGTACCTCTGCACAAAAAGTATGCCCGCAATTCAATGATACAGCCTCCTCTAATACATCATGACATATGGCACATATAAAGGAGCCGGGTGGAGCAGGAGAGAAGATATCTGTGTTATACCCCATTTCTTCTTGTTTGATCTATAATTTTGTGTTTGTGTATAATATATAGTTTGTAACCCTTATCGTCTGATACTCGACCAACACCAACAAAAGAAATAGATTTAAATACTGATCTAATCCGTGTATCTTAAAGCATAGGAATGTAGAATAGTCCACACAATCAATACTCAACAAACTGCAATGGCAATTTACTATTTACATAATGATGTTGTTTTCATGTCGAGAAAACTCTATTAAGGAGAGTCCAAGAACGATCACCGTTCACCACGAAGTGAATGTGCTTCTGTAATGAGTGTTCTCCACCTTATGCCCAGATAATGCCAAATAGTCACTAAGTAGCACCTAAGATGTCACCATTCGTGCTTCTAGTGTGTCAGGTCTATATGCTGATATGGAGTGAACAGGTAGTGTTATCACTACTTAGTAATAGTAATATGTGTTTACGTTTTAAGTTTATCTTGAATACTTAGCCGTCTCTGAAGTCCCTCATACTATTATCTGATGAGTAATCGTCTGTATAGTAGTCGTCTGTGTAGTAATCTTGTCCCATGGAGTCGGAGTTCATTTGTCCTCCTTGATCATAAGACGAGTTCATTGAGTTATCATAGCCTTGACTTGAACCATATTCATCCATTGAGTTATCATAGCCTTGATATGAATTATCATAGCTACCTGAATTGCCCATTTCATTACTAGCTCGATAACTTTCTGCTTGGTTAGACGCTCCACCATCTCTAAACGATGATACACTTTGCTTGGAGAATCCTTGTGACGAAGATCCCGATGCAGACCCAGGTGTGGAGCTGAACCCGTCTAACATTTGACTATTGATTGAGGTTGCTCCAAATGACTTGTTGGGACTAGTTGATGAACCTGGTGAACTATTAAAGCTTGGCCCAGGTCCGGATGATTGGCCTGCTGGTTGTCCCATTATATTACTCTTTTGTCCTAGCTTGGGCTGGGATGGACTCATCCCGTTAGCTCCAAACGCAGATGATCCGCCAGTAGAGCCTTTTTGTTGACTATCTATGCCCTTCATAGAGAATCCAGATGAGCTCGTCTTCATACCCGGAGAAGGCATCTTGCTATCCATTGATGGAGTCTTTGATGTTGATATGTTCCTTCCTTTAATGTTAACAGCCATTGTTTTGTTCGGTCCTCCGACACTACCCGATGATTTCTTCCCATCCATTGATGATGATCCAAATGTCTTGGGTGGTGGCATAACTGCTCCTGGTTGCTTGTTGTCCATTCCTTTTAAAGCAAATGTACCACTCTTTGCCGTCGGTCCCCCGATACCCTTCGATGGTGGCATATTACTACCTCCTAGATTGCCCGGCTGCTTGTTGTCCATACCCTTCCTAGGACCTCCTACACCACCCATCTTTGACGGCATACTATTCATACCACCTGGCTGTTTACTAGCCGAGCCTTTCATATCTGATCCTAGACCTCCTTTCATTCCAACACCACCCATTCCTGATTTCATCTTGTTACTATCCATTGGTGAAATAGTTCCGAACGATTTTGATGGAGTTCCAGCCCCGAAGCTTGATTGTTTGTTATCCATCGATCCTTTGGATAAAGCTTTGTTATCCATTGACTTTGGCGGCGTGCCAGCGCCAAAGCTTGCTTTATTCATCATCTTAGGTGTAGAGCCAAATGTTGACTTGGACGTTGACATCTTGTTGCTATCTACTGAACCTTTCATAGTAAATGAGCTAGTTGCTTTCTTACCATCCATTGGAGAAGTTATGCCTTTATCACTCATCTTCTTTCCCCCGAAGGCTGGTGAATTGCCGAATGACTCCTTCATACCAGTTGATAGTACCGACTTAACACCGTCCATACCTGGCTGTTTGTTGCCTGGCATACTACAAGGGATACGATAAAGAACAAAGTGTCAGTTTTAGTAACTCGACATGTGATGTAACAAGCAGGTCATATTATAATATGACACATCATATGAGCATACACAAATGGCAACAACATACAGTTAGTATGATACTCACCCAGCTTCTTTACCCTTCATCATATTTACGCCACCAAATAATGTTCCGCCAGATGGGAAAGCTGTCACCCCAACGCTACTCTTCTTACCCATTTTATTAGTATCAAGGCCAACCCCTCCCTTGCCCTTGGGACTTCCGAACGATGCTTTATCTCCCATTTTGAATGGTGAGCTTGAATCCATCTTCATTCCTCCACTCTTGCTACTATCTGTTGAACCTTTCATAGTAAACGAACTAGTTGATTTCTTATCCATTGGTGAAGTGATTCCTTTGTCACTCATCTTCTTTCCAAAGGCTGGCGTGCTACCAAATGACTTCTTTCCAGGCGATGACCCTGTTTCTTTCCCCTTCATCATGTTTACACCACCAAACGAAGTACCTCCCGATGGAAAGGCCGATGCTCCAACACTGCTCTTCTTACTCATCTTCGTGTCAACACCCTCCTTGCCCTTTTGAGGACTCTCAAAGCTTCCCTTGTCAGTTGACGATCCCATCTTAAATGGTGAGCTAGAATCTTTTATCATTCCTACTGGTCCGGTTGATGATTTGCCCGATGTAAAAGGAGAAGTGGCTGATCCCTTCATCATTCCACCTGCACTAAACCCAAAGCCGTCACTTGCCTTCTTACTATCAAATCCACTACGGGACGACGATGTAGATTTCTTATCTAATGACGTGAAACCACTACCAGCACCCTTGACGTTTCCTAATCCTCCAGGTTGTGTTGACTTCGGGGTATTCTTCATTGTAAATGAGGCGGACTTCTTGTCAATAGTAGAGCCAGCCTCTTTCCCTTTCATCATATTAACACCGCCGAAGCTAGTTCCACCTGTGGGAAATGCTGTTGATCCGACACTACTCTTCTTAGTGTCAATGCCTCCTTTAGGACTTCCAAATGAACCAGAACCGAAGCTCGGTGTGCCACCGCTCTGCAACTTCTTATCACTTCCATCAGTTGAATCTCTTTTACTAACAAATCCACCCGCGCTACCAAACCCAGGAGGAGATGAACTACTTTGAGCTCCCTTCATTGTACCAGTATTACCTAGTCCACCATTGCCAAAGCTTGGCGTTCCTCCACTCTGCTTAGTCTCTGTGCTAGATGCTCCCGTATTGCCTAAACCACTACTGAAGCTCGGGGTGCCACCGCTCTGAACCTTAGCAGTTGACCCGATAGACGAGCCAAATCCTCCCTTCTTCTCAGTAGTCGAATCTGTCGATGATTTCATTGAGTCTCTCTTACTGACAAATCCTCCCTTACTACCATAAGAAGGAGCTGAAGTAGAACTATCCTTGCCAGCTGATGACGTACCCTTCATCATACCACCAAACCCAATACCTTGAGATGACGTTGGAGATTTCTTATCTAATGTTGTGAATCCACTGCCGGCTCCCTTGCCTTTTTCAACAGTAACTGGAGGACCTTTCATCGATCCAAAACCCCCTGGTTGCTTGGACTTGTCAGTAGCAGATCCAAAACTAGAACTAGAACCGAAAGATGATTGCTTCCCAGGTCCTCCAGCTTCCTTTCCCTTCATCATGTTGACACCCCCAAAACTTGTCCCCTGACTTCCTTTAAGACTGATACTAGGAGAGCTGTTAAAGCTGGGGTTACCTCCACTCTGCTGCTTAGTCTCACCTCCCTTCATAGAATCTCTTTTACTAACGAACCCTCCGCTGCTACCAAACGCTGGAGCTGAAGAAGTACTTCCTTTCATACTCCCTGGACTAACAAAACCAGCACTTTTCTGCTGCCCAAACCCTTTACTACTTCCAGCTTGTGGACTACTACTGCCAAAGCCTGTATTGGATGTAGACTGAGGTCCTTTCATTGTATTGGCCGGGGTGATATTGCCAAATCCACTACTCTGTTGCTGACCAAAGGATGGTGTTCCGCCACTCTGTAGAGGAGAAGAAGTCTTGCCTATTGATCCCTTATTTCCAAATGCACTGCTATTTCCAAAGGATGTCTTATTCATACCACCCTGTTGCTGACCAAACCCTGCACTGCCTCCACTTTGTGGTGGGCTACTACTGCTACTAGTACCAAACCCTGTAGATGGTGGCTGAGCTCTTGTTCCAAACGATGGGGTTCCCCCACTTTGTGCCTTATTCATACCTCCCATTGAACCAAAACCACTATTACTATTTGATTGTTCCTGTCCTTTCATAGCCGGAGGTGAAAAACCAGATGCTCCACCACCAAAGGTATTTCCTTGTGCATTATTCGATTGAGAAGGAGGATATGACGAATCTGCATTACTGCCGAATCCATTCTCGTTCAATCCAGGACCACCCTGAGAAGGTGGAAATGATGGACCGCCTCCAGATGTATTACCAAATCCACCACCCATTGGATCGTTAATCATTCCACTATCTTCGTCAGTATTGTCATCATTGAAGAAATATGCCCCGGCAACAGTCCCTGCTGTTATAAATACAGATATTACACCCAGTGCAGTTGGACTAAGGTCAGAAGAAGTACTACTTTCATCCGATGAACCACCGCTACTACTTAATCCACTAATGGATGGTGATGTAGTCTTTGGTTTAACACTCAATGATGACGATGGGGTAGTCCTTGTACTTGCTACCTTCTTAGGTTCAACAACCTTGGGTAAATCCTCACCTTTCACACCCAACTTTTCCAATATAATTCTAGTATCATCATTTAACTTTTCCAATTTATTCACCTGTTCCTGTATAACTTCAATCCGTTCTTCATATGCCACTAATTCTAATTGATTTAACTTTATATCCAATTCGATCAATCTTGTTTGTTCTGCTGTGTTAATACGATATTGTTCAGCATTTGATAATAATTTATCAAGTTCCAATCGTTTATTGGTTTCGGTTTGTTGATTGGTTAATTTTTGTTGTATTGCTTGTTCCTGTGCTGATTTTAATTTAGTTATTGTTGATGATCGTGCTTTTTGTTCTGCATATAATTTATCAATCTTATCTTGTTTTTCTTTGATTAATTGTTCTTCAGCTTCCTCTGCTTGTTTTGTGGCAGCTATACGTTCAATTTTATCTTTGATTAATTCATCTCCTTCCTCGAGGAGTGTTTGTTCTTCTGTTGATTTGGTAGATGATTCGTTAGGTTTGGTTGATTCTTCTTCAGCCTTTTCAGATTGAATCTTTGCCGCTGCTTCATCTTTTGCCCTTTGATCAGCTATCTTCTTTTGTTCCACGACTTTCTTCTTGATTGCCTCTTCTGCTGCTGCTTTCTTGGCTTCATCGGCCTTCTTTTTAACTGCTGCCTCGGCTTTCTGTTTGGCTGCTACCTCTTCTAACTTTTTAGTTTCATCATCAGCTGCCTTGGTAGTGGAAGTAGTTGATTCTTCCTTTTTTTCAAGTGTTGCCGTATCAGTATCAGCTGCCAGTAAGAAATGATTAATGGATGAATCTAACGTGCTATCTTCTATATTATTGAATGGAGGTACTGACAGCTGTTGTTTGTTTACAACAACTGAGGAGTCAGATATTGCTGATGATATAGCAACTTGGTGCACATTACTATCAATATACGCAGCCGATGCCAGCCCTACACCTAACTGAGTTGCAGTAACTGTACCTAATATAATACTAGCTGCTGCACCCTTTAGTGATTGTTGATCAATACTGTTATTGATATCATCTATCCTATTATCATTATTACTTGAAGTGATGTATTGGTGCACACCTAATCTTCCTCGTGCATCTTTTTCTATAGTTATCTTCTTATCACCCCTACCACTTGCAACAATTGCAGCACTGATCTTTTGATCTTTTGGTATAGGTGAGAATGCATAACATTGCTGCTGTGTAGTATATAGTGCAGTCACGAGGATTGTGTTTGCAAATCTCATGGTGTTTGATGTTATGTGTTGTGTGAGAGTTGATCACAAGATATGAACACTTTTTGCAACTGTCGCCTACGCCGTATATCTGATATTAGTCGAGAAGAAATATGTAATATACCACCGGCAAATTGTAGATTGGTAAAGGTTGTCACGCAGGTCGGGGTTGCTATAATTACAAAGTAACAAACTGAAAAATGAAAACTGAAAACTCCTTCAAAAAAGGATACAAAATCACCGGACACCACCAACTTTGCCTCAACAGTGCATCCTCTGCAGCCTTTGCTCTAGCTCTTCATTTTCTTTGCGGAGTATAGCCTTGTAAAGAGTTGTGTCTACCTCAAATGCACAAGAAGGGCACCCATCTAATCCTTCTTCCTTTACGTTGTCTAATCTACAACTGGA
>Ga0214478_101300_pt1 | contig 12873 bp, 7 predicted proteins | sample M1_20Mar14CPVII9_2_FD_178001 | JGI IMG/M metagenome (GOLD analysis project Ga0214478, IMG submission 178001) | Marine eukaryotic communities from Monterey Bay, California, United States - M1_20Mar14CPVII9sort6BwellD7 | ecosystem: Environmental > Aquatic > Marine > Unclassified | place: USA...
ATTTGATGAGAATTATGATGATGACGATGAACAAGAGAAGAATTCTGATACTGATGATGGCGAAGATAATGATACATCTCCTATTCCGCGTAAAAAGGCTGTACAATTCCCAGATCAACCACCATTCAACTTTCACATCATTCGTAAACGTCTTGCGGCTGGGCGATATGATGTTGATAGGGTAGTATTAGAAATGAAGAGGCGTAATGAGATTAAGAACACTTTGAAAACTGATGAGACAAATGGCGAAGTCCAAGCTGAAGACTTGACATATGATGAAGTTGCTAAAACAATGTACCATCCAATTGCAGTTGATTGGGACACGTTTCAAGCTGATGTGTTTGCAATGTGTGATGCCGCCTCAATCCGAGATCCCGAGGGCTTGGAGTTAGGAAGTGGTCATTTGGGATGGGCTGCCAACAAAGTCAAGAAAGCGACTGAGGATTTGTATAATACCTGTGGTAGCAAACGAAGAGCGGAGGTAGAAGAAAGTGAGGCAAATGGTAGATATTATAAGGTCCTGGAGAGTTGCAGTAATACAGAGGCAGCAGTACAAGGGAACTGGCGAAAGGAGGCATTCCCAGAACGAAAGTATGAACGTTTGGAAAAGTCTAGTGTGATATGTGATGGCCTACCCCCAAAAGATAGGGCATATGCAATGTATGAACTTGAAACAAAGTTGCCTGATAGTTTTGTTGGATTGGCTTATACATACGATGATAGTGGCCAACACAGTGAGACTTGGATGAAAACTGTTGCCGATGAGACTCAAGCTAAGCCCAAGAAGTCAAGGAAGAAGCTAATATTCGAGAAACAAGATTCTACCGACGAGTCTGTATCACTCGTTAGTAGTAAGACGAGTGATAACAAAGCTCAGAAAGCTGCCATGGCCTTGGCAAAAGATGATGGCGTTGTTCGGGCTCAGGTTCAGACTACCATGTCTACTCTTTTAATTCAAGTACAGGATCGTGTGATGACCGATCTAGGTGTCATGCATAGCCCTGAAGCTCGAAGTGCTAATTGGGATGATGGTGATCAAGGCCGTGACTACCGTGGTGGAGGATCGTATGAGATTGAACAGGGCACACACTCAGGCTTTTCCCTACCAGAAGTTGCCGAGCAGGAAGTTTGGGGTATTGATTGTTATACTCGTAAGAATGTCATGTCGTTGATTGAATCTGAGTTTACTGGAGAGATTGCCATTGAATTCGTTCAGAAGTGGTTGCTTCCAGCTATTAATGCGTGCCCCGTAGATCTTGCACATAAGATGTCAACAGCTTGTAGAATATTGGAAGGACTAGATCCCATCCCTCCAGACACAAGCAAGGCAAAATCTCTAGAAGATGACTCGGCTTTGACTACTTCCACAGACAAGGTTATTACCCGACAGTCTGTTGAGGCGATGCTAACACTTGAAAAAGTAGATTCTCTAGAGGATGGTAACAAAATGCAGGAAAGTTGTGTCTTTTTGAGAAATGCAATGGAATCAAAGATCAAAGAGCACGGTCCTCCGTGGCTCAAGGCCGCGGCACAGACTATTCGCCTCGCTTCTGATTCAATGGAGGATGATTTCTTCCGTATTCATCCCAAGGGACACGGGTCAGTTGTTATTGGCGAGAATGGTCTCAAGGCAAACTCCCTCGTGACGTATTATCGAGGTGAAGTGTACCCCGCCTGGCGTTGGTGTGAAAAGTTGGATGCTATTGAGCAAATGCAGAAGCAGCTTGACCTTCGTCCAAATCTTCCTGACTTTTACAATATGGCTATGGAACGACCGAAGAAAGATCCACGCGGATACTGCCTTCTATTTGTTGATGCATCTCGCAAATCAGGTTTAGGATCTTCCTTCTCTCACAGCTGCAACCCAACTTGTGAGGTTCGTGTAGTCTCCCTGAATGGGAAATTATCTTTATCAATGACTACCCTCCGAGATTTGGAACAAGGAGAAGAGCTTACATTCGACTATAATGCTGTCACGGAGTCTTTAAATGAGTTCAGATTTGCAGTGTGTCTATGTGGTCAGAAGAAGTGTAGGGGTTCCTTCTTACACTTTGCCACTGCCGATTGTTATCAACAAGTGCTTAGCCGAAATTCTCCTATATCTGCCCGCTTTGCCAACCTTGTCCGAGGTTGTATGAAACAGGTCATGTCGAAGGAAGACACTGAACTTTTGTTGAAGCATGGATTTAACACTGCCGCCTTTGGAGCTGTGAGCTTCAATCATCACGTCAGTAGCGTTAATCCAAACGCGACGCCTGATTCAATCAATAATGTGCCCGTTTGGCTACGGACATTTGTTGCTGATTGTTTAAGGTATATTGAGTATGAACGCAGGGCTCTTCCTGTCGCTTTGCTTTGCAATCAAATGGAGCGTATGAGTAAACAGAAGGGTAAAGGAAAGACAAAGAAGAAATTGAAACGAGCACCCTCAAAAGATTCGTCTTCCTCATCAACAGTGGCAACAAAGCCAAGCACAAAGGCGATTCCTGGTTGTAAGCCAGTGAGTTCCTATTTCTTTTATCTTCAGAAACAGAGGAGCAAGTATGAGGCAATGCTCACTAAAGAAGAAAACAAGCTCACAGGTTTACCACGTGCCCAAGCTATCAATAAGAAGGCATCGAGCGCTTGGAGTAACTTCAGCGAGGAAGAAAAAGAAGTCTGGAAGAAGAAGTCAATTGCAGACTGGAAGAGGAATGGAGGCAAAGAGAAGGCTAGGTTGGAGAAAGAGAGACTGCGTGCAATAGAAATGAATGCCTCAGGTACCGTCCAGTTAAAGGAGGAGAAAGACGAGGTAGATAAAGAAAATGACCAGCCTGTCGATGTTGACATTGAACACATGGAAGCAAAGACTATATCATTTGCTGATGCAGACGCCGAGGGTTTCTCGGCCATGGAACAACGTGTACAACAGCTTGCTCAGAGTTTGAGCCGGGTTGGTCGAGTACTTGATAGGCATAGGGAGAGTGTGTTCGAGGAAAGGAAGGACCTCAATTCTACCGTGGACTCTAATCTGTTGTGTAGTTTCGTTCACTCTCCGTTGAAGATTATGTCAGATGGTGATGTTGTGAATTGGATTTGGTTTGGCGTCGTCCCTCAACTGATGTTGACAATTGAAAGACACTTCCCCAAAAAGTCATTATTGCTAAGGCAACTTCTCTCGAGCATCATTGAAAGTTATCCAGTCCTCTCAGCCTTTACTGAGAATTATGCCGTTCCATCACTGAATAAGAAGTTTAAGCATTCATGTACAAGTGCGGATGCAAGGAAGTTAGTTCGTGAGGCACTGCTTAAACTTCGATCGAAGATTATGACTTTCCTAAACTTTGCAGAGAAATCTGTTATCGATGCTCGTAATGAGAAACGAAAGGAGAAAGCTCGTCTCAAGAAGTTGAAACAGCAGCAGCAAGAGATGGAGCAACAGAACCCATCCTCTACTACCATGACAGACGATCAGGAAAAGGATGATGTGGAAATGGAAGATAACCAGCCAAGTGTCGTTCAGTCTCATGAATCGACAGCTCTCAAGAATTTATTCTCCATGGGTGCTGCATCTTCTCTTACAGAAGACGAGGCTATGCCCATGAGAGGAGGAGGCGGCACCACTGATCCAAATGGCTTCATTGCATCAAGTATATTGAGTCAAGCAGCATCCACTTTATCGGTAGTGCAGCCTGCTCAATCCACGGAGTCATCAAATACTGCCGTTCAAGTTAACAACAACGACACATTGATACCACCACCTCCGCAGCCAGTATCGCATCCACAAACCCAGACACATGTCAGCCAAGCGCCTGTTGATATGAACGTGCCATCACATTCAGCGGCACCGACTATTGTCCCGTCTACTATTAGTGAGGACGTTCAAGCTCTTCTTGGATTTAGTAAAACACCAAACAACTTTGGCGCAGCAGCTCCTCCAGTATCGTCAAACCCAGAGGTCTCTACTCAGAGTAATCAACACCCCACTGCCGCTGTTGGTTCAACCCAGACAAGTGAAGTCAATGCAGCACAAGCGGAGGTGGGAACTCCTTCGCCATCAAAACTGCAAGATTTAATAAATGCAGCTTCTAATAATAGCAAAGGCAGTGCTGCTGCTGCTACTCTATCTACTACAGTCCAACCAGTTATTACTACAGTCCAGCCAGTTGTCTTGCCGGAAGGGCTTCCGTTAACATTACCAGAAGGACTAATGTCAACTCCTCATTCTACTGGCATGAAGTCTGACGCTGGTGTCAATTCCCAAGGATCTGGATCTGATACAAAGAAGCCAAAGAAATCAGTCACGCCTCTCTCCGATGATCAGGTGAAATACCTCAAGGAGTGGCTGTTTGACCCCAAACACATCTTAAACCCGTACCCTACCGATGAGGAAAAAGATATTATGTTTAAAGATACTGGCATCGAGCGAAAACGTCTTGAGGGGTGGTTAATAAAGAATCGTCAGAAGATACTATACCCCGAGGCTCGACCAGTTCAAATGAAGTGGAAGAAAGTTGATGAAGAACATTGGAGCGATTTCTACAAGAAGAGATATATGCTAGAAGCCACGGCTGATATGTTGCTAATGTATGCGAATACTAATACATTCTTCATGCTGGAACCCTATCGTCAATTCGACTCGACCCCGATCGAAGTGTATGCCCGAGAACTTGGTAATGAAGTACCTCGTCACTTTGCCTTGAATAGTAAAAAGAGCGAAAATGCTATTCCAAATGTAGCTGAAGGCGGCAGTGACGAGGATGTCCAAATGGAGGACGACGACGAACTTTGCTCTCCCGACGATGTGATTGATAAGGTTACTGTAGATTATGGCGGTGATTATGTAGTCAGTCAGCTATTGCAATGGGTTAGTGGTGGAATTGGTGTGAAAAAGGGTCTACCAGATATTTATGGTTGTGTGACGTTACCTCCAATCAATGGATGTTGGGATGAAGTTCCGAGCTGTGAAATTAAGGCATCGAATTACACCACGTACAACAAGAAGACTAAAACAGAATATGCCGCAAAGGCACGTCCCAAGCTTACAGAGTGGATTGGCGATAGGTATCAACGCGGCAGTCCATGGGAGGAAGACTTGGCAAAGTACTTTTGCCCTCTGAACCAAGCTTCACCTGATGCTACTATGCCGATTGGCTCCCCAGTTTTAGATTATTTGGTCACTGGTCATGATGATAACATTAGGCATATTTCTGCGGCTCTCAGTGGAAAGGCTACTACCGACGATCAAGGAAAGTCCAAGCAGTCAAAAACGGATAGACTCCAGTCTACTGTTGATGAAGGAATGCCAGCACAAGCTGTTGCAAACTGGGTACAATGTGAGAATCCAAAGTGTCTGAAATGGAGAAAATTACCGTGGCATGTCGACGTGGATTTGTTACCAGAAACATTCTACTGCAAGGATAACATATGGAATCAAAATGCAGCTGATTGTGAAGCGTCTGAAGATGAGTGGGATATGGATGATGCTCCTATTAAATTCGATACGAATGCGTACAACTTTGAAATTGGAGGTAAGCGATGATTGTATCAGTATGTTATTGTCTACTTGGCAACACACATCTCATTATATCTTTCTCTATCTCATAGTTTGGTTCGATGTGCAACGAGAGGGCAAGATTGGATATCACGAAGCAACAGTGGCTGAGGTTGATTTCGACTCAAATGTAAAGCGAGTGAAGTTTCACTTCTGGAGATTAAGCTCTGATCGTGATGAGTGGATAGAAGTCGGCTCTCCTAGGATTGCACCTCATCATTCATACACTCCAAGGCCAAAGACTGGATACAAGACATCGGATATCAGTGGTGATAATAAGATGAGCAATGATGTGGGACAAAAGAGGAAGGCTGGTGACATGGATGGTGAGGTGAATGGCGAAGGCCAAGACCGGAAGAAGGGTGGCTTCCAAGTGTTCCCCCAATCCACCATTGACTACCTCAATTCATGGATATCACTACACAGGGTGAACCCATTCCCTGACGCCGAGGAAAAGGCTAGAATCTGTGCTGATACTGGGTTAAGCAAAAGGCAGGTGGGAGATTGGATGGCGAGGGCACGGAAGAAGCTCCGAAAGAAATCTAATGACAAGAAGAAGTCACCATCTGCCACTGTGAGCAGTATCTCAAGTAGTCCATCAAAGGTGGAGAATTTACTGCTTGCATTGAAGAATCCAAACTCCCAGGCACAACTTGTACCTGGTGTCAAGGCTGGCGTTGCAGCTCCAACTAATGTGTCGGAAAATGAAACAAAAGGAAAGACAACAATTAAAGAGCTAGAAGTGTACATGAAAACTTGGTTGGCTAACCCCGCAAATGCCAGCAATCTAATGCCCTCTTCAGCTCAAAAAGATCAGATTGTACTAGAGACTGGCATCGAGAAGAATAGATTGGAAGGATGGTTTTACAGGTGAGCCCATTTACTGATATGTTTATCCCTTACTCTTGATTTATCTTGAACATATTTGGTCTAACTTTCCTTCAATTCCAGAGCTAGGCAAAAGCTTAAGAAGGTAGAGGCCTCGAATCAAGGTCAATCAGTTCTAAGTGCTGCTACAGCATCGACTGTCTTGGCGATGACTACAATTGTCTCATCATCCTCATCAGGGTCACCTAGTACACCCAAACCATTATCAGATGAAGCGAAAAGAGGCCTCACCAAGTGGGTGGAGGAGCATCAAGTTCATCCGTTCCCTTCAAGAGGAGAAAAGGATGCATTCAAGAAACTGTACGGTATCGAGAATGATCCCCAGCTCGATGGATTCCTTTGTCGAGCACGTAAGAAGTATAAGAAGAAGATGGATGAAAGTAAAAGCAGGATGGCCGCTCCTATTGGCCAGAGTGCTGCTGCTACTGCTCAGACGAATTCTAATCTCAGTTTGAGTTCAGGCGCTTCCACCCCTACTATCGCCAACCTGACGACTAAGGCACAAGTGACTGCTGTCTCCCAGACGGCTACCAACCAAGTCGCTACAAACCCCCAAAATACCAAGTTCTCATCACTTGCGTCTCTCTTTAGCGCCGCTGAGTTACATGCGTCTAGGAATCAGAATCAGGTCACAACAGCTCCACCACAACAAGTTGCCTCATATGGTACACACAATGGCAATGGTCCATCTACTGGCGGTGCCGATAGATCGAGAGAAGCTGCTATTATTTCGTCGTTTCAAAGTTTGAAGAAAATGGAATCTCATACTCAAGATAGCAGGGCCTTGATAGACAAGGCTACTGCCGATTACTCATCCTACCAACGGCAACTTGGCCAACAAGGTGTCAATGGTACTGTATCTTATAATCAGCAGGGTCAACAAGGTGTCAATGGTACTGCATCCTATAATCAGCTGGGTCAACATGCTGGTCATGGCTCTTATCAACAAGGAGGCACTGGCGGACATTACCAACAACAACAATATCATCAAGTTCAGCAACATCAAAGAGTCAGTGCTCCTGCCAACTATTCATCTCACTCTCAACCTGTTGTATCACATCAAACTAGTCAACAACAACGTCCTTCTGCATATCCTTATCAGCACTCGCAGGGCCAACATCAACAGCAGCAGCAACAACAACAACAGCGAGCCTTTAATCCAACGAAGCATCAACAATCTCAACAGCAACAACGAGCTTATAATCCAGTACAGTATCAACAATCTCAAGGTCAACAAGGTCACAGCTATTCACAAGGGAAGCCCAATAATGGGCAACACTAACACAACAAAAGGAATCAACAGACTTTAATTATAGATTAGTAAGGAATAGGAAAAACAGTTATTACTATGCTTGCTTTTTACTGTATTTACTAGTTTTATGTTATCTTTTGACTGTGTTCATGTTGGTTCAGCACTCTGTCACTCACTCTACAAGACATATCCATATAGTGAGAGGTACACAGGAGGAAGAGGTGTATACCTCAACTATACACAGTAAAATCCTCAATGAACAATAGTCTTTCAAAAAAGACACGTTCTGGCATAGGGCATAGATAGATGAGCGAGATGAGAGTATTAAGAGAGCTACTTGTAAGATACAAGCTCTTCAAACATCAGTATACGGTGGCCTTATCAGCAAGTGAAGAGCTGTGTACCTGATCTATTATCTGTAGTTATTGAGGCAATAGATTGAGTATGTACACTATACTTCTCCTTTTGCCCAGTCACGAATGTTGGTCACGTGTTAGCCATCTCGAAATTTGCTTGCTTGTTTTTGTGTGTGCTTTCTTGCTCTCATAATTCGAACAACGTTTGATAACATCAAAAGGTGAGTGTAGTATTGATTGTAGATCATGGCTCTTTGTGGACGGAGGGAGGATATACGACAGGGATGCGGGTGATAAGGTTTGTGTTCTGCATATCCTCCCCCGATCGGCGTCATTGGATGAAGAGATGCAACATGGAAAGACGGTGCATGTGAACCTCAACTTTGTTGTCCGTTGGTATGCTACTTCAGTCTATAACTATAGATGGATGTTGGTATATCCTATACTGCGGATGAATTAGAGATGTATTTGTATATTAATTGCAATTCAATATCCTCCGTCGGTGCACCTATCTCTAATCAACATCATTCATATAATTTTGTCGTTACACCACAAACAAAGCTCCCAACAACAACCGACTACCAACAACATGTCATACAAAGCAGGAATCTTCGAAGCCATCTCGGCACTTAAGGACCGTACCGGATCCTCCTCCATTGCTATCAAGAAGCACATGCAGGCTAACCTTCCCAAGGATAAGAAGTGGATGAATGGCATGTACTTGAAAGCCTTGAACAAGGCTGTTGCCGATGGTGAACTTACCAAGAACAAGGGATCCTTCAAGCTCAGCGCCGCCACCAAGGCCGCCGCCACCAAGAAGAGTAAGCCTGCTGCTACCAAGAAGAAGGCTGCTCCTAAGAAGAAGGCCGCACCCAAGAAGAAGACGACCGCTCCTAAGAAGAAGGCTGCACCCAAGAAAAAGGCTGTGAGTTTTATGTGTCATGTGAACTGTGTGGTTTATCACTTATCTAATACTAATATTCTGTAACAATATACGTCATTATATAGGCACCCAAGAAGAAGGCCGCTACCAAGAAGAAGCCTGCTACTAAGAAGAAGGCAGCTCCTAAGAAGAAAGCCACCAAGAAGAAGACCACCAAGAAGTCCAAGAAATAAGCACTGAAACTCAATAGTGTGTTGTTATTGCAATTATCATTTGAATCTGTTATCATGTTTTACTTATTGTATATTATATGATGGAGTATTACATTGATAGCTGTTTAGATTTAGATGATATGATTCTTGAACAACAATCAAAAACCAAAACAGGATTTTATAAAATCCGCCCTGAACAACAAAGGAGACATCACTTTATCACCTCATTATTGTTTCATTACTTATCATTTGATCGTCAGCCTTATACATTTTATGCTGATACTGATTTGTTTAATGCAGAACAATACAGTTGGAAAGTGAATGAGAGTAACCAGATATTCTATGTCCTTACAAGTAAGGGCATTCGTAATACAGACGCAAGGATATCAGAATTGTTAACGTAATTGGGGATATAAGTACCTACATTGCAATTCATTCTAACACAGTGATCAAAGAGTATGAACTATCTAGTATTATTCAGTTTAGCCTATTATGGTAAGGTGCACCTACTTACTCCAACTCTAAACTGATGAAATGATACATAGGTAGCCCCATACACTATATCCACCACTGCAACTCTTCAATCAAAGATATACAATTGTGTCACCACCACCTCCTCAACATACGTGTAATCTCAAATGAGCTGTGAAATAATAACAAAAGATGGTACATGTGAAAAAAGTAAATGTTTGATCTTTGATGATAGGGCGGATTTTAGAAAATCCTGTTTGTATATATGGCTAAATATTTACAAGCCACACATCTATTGTTGGTAAACAATATCATTGCAATACCTAATGCATATATAATGCTTAGGCGGAGGAGAACTTGGTAACGGCCTTGGTACCCTCAGATACGGCGTGCTTGGCAAGTTCACCAGGAAGCATAAGACGAACGGCAGTCTGGATCTCGCGGGATGAAAGAGTAGCCTTCTTGTTGTAGGTGGCAAGCTTACCAGCCTCTCCGGCGATACGTCCGAAGATATCGTTAATGAAGGAGTTCATGATGGACATACCCTTCTTGCTGATACCAGTATCGGGGTGGACCTGCTTAAGGACCTTGTAGATGTAGGTGGAGTAAGATTCGACGCGCTTCTTGCTACGCTTCTTCTTGCCGTCGGCGGGGGCCTTCTTGGCAGCCTTGGAAGGAGCCTTCTTGGATGGTGTTTTAGCCATGATGGGATAGTGTTGTTGTTGAGAGTTGTTGATGAAGATCGATGAATCGATTTATGAGCTTTATGTTGTGTTAGTGATAGTGTTTGTGTGAGGATACCTCGCGCCAGTTTCTGACGGCCTACTTTCGACTTGAATTTTGGGCGCGCAGGTCGCAAACTGAAGGGTTTTGTTAGTACTTGTAGTTAATTGTACGTATAAAAGCGCTACCCACTAAATTTTATGTTGACAGCCTCTTTTCACTCACACAATTTGCAAACAAAACAAAGAGCTCATAAAATCGATTCATCGATTCAATCACCACTTTTAACTACTAATTCTACTAATCACCATGTCTGGAAAAGGAAAAGGAGGCCGCGGCGAGAAGAAGAGTACTACCTCTTCTGCCAAGGCTGGACTTCAGTTCCCCGTCGGTCGTATCGGTCGTTACCTCCGTCAAGGAAAGTATGCCACTCGTATGGGTGCTGGTGCCCCCGTCTACCTTGCTGCCGTTCTTGAGTACCTATGTGCTGAGATCTTGGAACTTGCCGGTAACGCCGCTCGTGATAACAAGAAGGCTCGTATCGTACCCCGTCACATCACCCTTGCCGTTAAGAACGATGAGGAATTGAACAAGTTGCTTGGAGGTGTTACCATCGCTGCTGGAGGTGTCCTTCCCAACATCCACGCTGTTCTTCTTCCAAAGAAGTCTGGCAAATAAGCAATAGATATATACACATATACGTTGTGATTTGCAATGAATGAATAGTCGTCCCTCTCGGGGTTGGCTGTTCATTTGTTCATATCATATACACAAAAACAGGATTTTATAAAATCCGCCCTATCATCAAAGATCAATAAAGTTTGCCATTGCAATTCATTGTTCTACTTATCTATTTCATATAGTATGGAAGAGAATAGATGTGTACAGTTGTGCTGGCTCTTTCGGTAGACACTATCTGTTTTGTGTTCGTAGGGTTGGTCTATATCTAGTGAGAGTTTAGTTACATAGGTATCATAGAGTAAAAGTATAGTAGGAGATATCAACTTTAGAACAGCTTCCTCGTATTAAATACAAAGTATTGAATAGATATTATGTGTTCGTTGACTATCATGGTTTCTAGATACGAGTGTATGAATGCGGTATGAGTTAGATCATGGGAAATAGAGGAAATAGGTTAGATGAGTTGTCGAGTTAATAAACACTGTAGATAGAAGGTATGGTTGTGTATGATGATTATAATGAACTACGATAGTTTATTGTATAACACAGCGCGGCCTAGAATAGATCTACTGTAGATATCTGTTACACACATATACTTTTACAACAACTGATCAACCACACAAAGTAGGTGCATATGTTGTGTCAACCTTATCGACTATCAATGGGTGTACCTATGAATTGCAATAGTAGACAAGACAATATATACAAAATTGTTTGTGAAATGATAGTTCTTTGATTGATGGGTGGATTTTAGAAAATCCGGTTTTGTGGTGTATTGTGTGTGCATATCATGTGTACATACAATATCAATCTCATCATACGATAAGATCAACATTGCAATACAACAATAACTGCAACATCAATATCAATAAGACACTTATGAGCGCTCTCCGCGGATACGACGGGCAAGCTGAATATCCTTAGGCATGATGGTAACACGCTTGGCATGGATGGCACACAAGTTAGTGTCCTCGAAAAGACCAACAAGGTAGGCCTCGGCTGCCTCTTGAAGGGCAAGGACGGCAGATCCCTGGAATCGAAGATCACTCTTGAAATCCTGGGCAATCTCACGTACCAAACGCTGGAAGGGAAGCTTGCGGATCAATAGGTCGGTACTCTTTTGGTAACGACGGATCTCACGAAGGGCGACGGTTCCTGGTCTGTAACGATGGGGCTTCTTGACTCCTCCGGTGGCGGGGGCAGACTTACGTGCTGCCTTGGTGGCGAGCTGCTTACGGGGAGCTTTACCTCCGGTGGACTTACGTGCGGTTTGCTTTGTTCTGGCCATTTTGAATTAGGGTGGTTGAGTTGTTGTTGAATCGTAAACGATTTATGAGCTTGCTTTTTGTTGTTGTTTGTTTGAGGGTCGGTGCACCTTTTTTTTGCTTTCTCGTAATCGCGCCACTGATTAGGGATATGCAACATTTATTATTTATCGAATATTATTTTTTGTACAGCTACTGCAAACTACGATAAAAATACTACATCATTTCAGTAGTATCCAATGCTCTTGTACCAAGTTTCTACATACCATTTCTACGTGTGGTACAAAGCTACGTATAATCCTACACATAAAATATGGCGCGGTTACAAGAAACCACACATCTCACTCAAAAAACAACACACAAAACGAGCTCATAAATCGTCTATCGATTCAATCATCATCAACAACAACTACTAATTAATCATGTCTGGCCGAGGAAAAGGAGGAAAGGGATTAGGAAAGGGAGGCGCCAAGCGTCATCGTAAGGTCCTTCGTGACAACATCCAGGGCATCACCAAGCCCGCTATCCGTCGTCTAGCTCGTCGTGGTGGTGTTAAGCGTATCAGTGGTCTCATCTACGAGGAGACCCGTGGTGTACTTAAGGTATTCC
>Ga0214478_101301_pt1 | contig 12870 bp, 12 predicted proteins | sample M1_20Mar14CPVII9_2_FD_178001 | JGI IMG/M metagenome (GOLD analysis project Ga0214478, IMG submission 178001) | Marine eukaryotic communities from Monterey Bay, California, United States - M1_20Mar14CPVII9sort6BwellD7 | ecosystem: Environmental > Aquatic > Marine > Unclassified | place: USA...
GACTGACTGAAAAAGAAGGCGGTAGTAGATCAAGACATGTGATGTGTTACTTTATTTCTAATGCTGATGGACAAACAATCATTCCTCCTAATAATACTGGACAAACATCTCTTTTGATTTACTCGGCGGAACTATCTACGGAGGCTTCCGACTCGGCCGAGGCTAAACTTGTGGCATTGGTAACAGTAATATCATCAGGGGAGCCATCGGGATTGCCACCTTTTGAACCAGCCCAATCTGGTGCTTTACCATTGCCTGGCAACTTACGACGTTCTTCATCCAAGGAACTAGTGGACGCTTCCGACACTTCACGTTCATCCAATGAACTATCGGAGGCCTCCGACGCATCAGAAGCTTGAGATTCCTCACTTTCTGATGCCTCAGACTCAGAAATAGAAGGCTCAGAACCACTTAACTTACGACGGTCATCACCTGATTCGGCCGAGGCTGCACTTGTTGCACTGGTACCAGAAGTCACAGAATCGTCCACGCTTGTTGGACCTTTCTCTCCCTTCTGAGCCCATGCATTGCCCGACTTCTCTACACCCTTGCCTGGCAGCTTCCTACGCACGTCTTCGGAATCTTCAGATTCTTCTGATGCCGCACTTGTTGCACTAGTAACGGTAACATCTAAACTCGGGGAACTTTTGGGATTACCTCCATTGCCTCCAGGACTGTCTGCCCATGACTTCCAAGCAGGATTGCCACCTTTCTTTAATTGACGTCGACGACCATCATCACTTAACGAATCAACTGATGTTGGTTCCAAAGTATGATCCTCTGAGGTACCGTCGGGGTTACCGCCGGGTCCCCAAGCTGGTGGATCTTTGCCTTTACCCTTGCCTGGCGGATCGAATAGATCATCGTGGCCCAACTTCTTTCCCTTTCCCGGCAGTTGACGACGACCCCTTAGGTTGTTATTGTTATAGTCCTCTTCAATATTAGCATTAAAAAGACGAAATTTCTGCAATGATAGAGTAGATGCAGATATAAATGATATGAGTTGAGTTAGTTCATATTCATAATAACACATACAACTTTGCAATTGCATACGAGATGTGCACTTACTCTAGATTCAACACCCGTCACAGAGGATAGGACGAGAGTAACGAGAGCAATGTGAAGCTTCATGATGATTGTTAATTAGTATTAGTAGTAGTATGGAAGAAGAGGATTTGTAGAGTTGTATCGACATCGACATCGATTATCGATAGTGAAAGTAGTGAAAATTATGTGACAATGAGTGCATCAAACTCAAACTCCAAGGCACTAGTGAGTCAACTGCCCGTGAACAAAGACATAATATATACATCAGCCTAGGGTAGTACTGATTCCATGGCTGGTTTAAGTGCTATCACGAAAGAGATGGCACAATGTCCATGCAGTTTTTCAAAACTGCTTAGGCAATTGTACTAAGGTCCTACGTAGAAATAATAGCTTACGTCCGAAAATTGAACTGCCCAGCATTTTACAGAATCTCACTCAGATAGATACGATCTAATGACCCTTGAACGTCATGACTGGCCGCTCTAATGAGCTGCCCAACGTTCAAAGGGTTGTCTATTACCCTCCATTTAGGTTGCCAAGGCTCTTTTGGCATGTATATTACTTACAGTCATATTGTCAATGGATACCTCTCCTCTGCTCCACCTCTATCAAGTCTATCCTCTCTTCTGCCGCCTCTTCTGCTAGCTTGTTTCCCTTGGCAATGCCAAAGATGTGGCACACATATATCACCCAATAACAAATAGTACTTGCAATGATAAGAGATGATATGATCTGATATCATCATTCGTCACCATTTGGAGGATACCTCTTGGTATCCTTTAGCTGCAGTTGGCATCAGCTTTGACGTAGAGAAGTTGGACGTCTATCAACTGAAAACTAATGCTACTACCGCCTTTAATACGTTATGTTGGTATCTATCTATCTTAAAACTTATCTCCCCTTCCGACTCTTGCCCGCTCTCCCGCCGGCCATGATGGGAGAATAGACCTGTATCTCTTGTACTTGTTTCTCTCCCCCCTCCCGTCCCCCTCCCTACTCTTCCCGCTTAATAGAAAGACTAAACTTATTCCGAAGTCTGGTAGTGATCCTCCTTCTTGGTGCCATCACCGCTCCATTATCTACTGTAGCTCTTCGTGGTTCATCATCATCTGGTGGTGCCGATTGAAATCGCCTGAGTATAGACTTCTTCCCTCCTGTAAATAACTTCTTATCGTCATCCTTCTCCTTCTGTGTCTCCATAAGAGCACGTAAACTAGTACTTGATCGTCTCCTTTCGATATACTTTGGTTCTAACTTGGTTTGGTCTCTTGCCGATATTTCCAGTAGATGAAACCGTAGCATATTGTAGAAGAGTTGTACAGTTGGACGTTTACTACTATCAGCCTCAAAGCTCTGCTGTAATAACTCCTTGATTGGTTCCGGCCATGCGTCATTGATTGGTGGTCTTCCCTCTTGTTCAACTAATAGATGGATGTATTTGTGTAGAAGTAGAGTGACGATACAGGTGAGTAAGGGACATATGATATGAGCCAAGTCTATCCTCATACTAATATCAAAACAATTCACTTACCAACAAAATCCATCAATCTACCTCGACTCTTAATGTCTTTATATGGTACTTCGAGAGCAAACATCTCCCATAGGACAATACCAAAGGTATATACATCTGCTTTCATATTGTATGGTTGGGGTGGATCAACTAATACTTCTGGTGCCATATATCGAGGCGAGCCTGCTCCACTCATTTCAAACTTTTCATCATATGGATCACCGTTCGGTGGCATTACTGTGGCGAGACCAAAGTCGAACAGCTAAAGTCCGGAAAGAGGAATAGATATAGGTGAGGAACATTGAATGACATACAACCATGACATCTCCTCAACCACACACGTCTACTTCTAAACTACGTACCTTGACGTCCCCCCGGACATCAAATCCTACATTCTGTGGCTTTAAATCCCGAAACATAATATTCTTCCCATGCAAATACATTAATGCACTTGCCATTTGCAATGCGACATCTACCTGATCTTCACTAATCTCACCATTATAATTCGCCATACTTTCCTGTCGTGATATATCTTCGGCAGAAAGACGTTTTGTTGCTAGTGTTTTCAAACCCTTGGTAACGACTGTTTCTCGTTTCTTCTTGCCATTCTTTGATAATGCCTTACGTTTCTCCTTCTTCCATCGTTTGATACGTGTATCAAGTGTTTCATTAAGTCTGTCAATGATTAAGAAGTATCCCTTGGGACCTGTATAGTTTGGGTGGGAGTGTGTGGAAAGTGAGCATAAGATGTGAACATAAGATGTGAGCACAAGATGTGAGCAAATTGAGTATCCCCATCCGCTACCTCCTTTGCAATCCACATATCCTCTTCTTACCCACTAAATATACGCCCTGTGATCCTCTAATGATACCCCTGTACCCCATATCTCTACCCACATATCCACATATACTATACACATAATATAAACATAAATATAAAAACAGCTCGTTCCGCTCACTGTTGAACAACACTCACCCTGAACAAATCCCCCAGCACCACTAAAACTAACACCCCTCAATTTAATAATATTCGGATGTTGACAGACACTTAAAAACTCCGCCTCCAATGCTAAGTCACTAGCACTTTGTGCATATTCCAACTTACTATACTTTTCAACTAACGTTGGACGTAAATGCTTTACGGCATAACATGCTTTTTTCGTGTCATGATATCTTTCACGATTTTTCATATAGATTCGTTTGTTAATTTGTGATTCATTTAATGTTGCCTCTTTGGATTGATCGGGTTTGAAGCCTTTAATTTCATATACATGGCTGAATTCTCCACTACCCAACAAAGGTCCCAAAACAATTTCTGTAGTAGAAAAGTGTCCAATAATATCACGATTATTATAATCATCAACTAATGATTGGGGTATATTTTGTAAAAAGTTGGATTTGACTGATAATGCTACATTGGCTGCTAATTCATTTGGTGATTCGTTGGATTTATGCGAGGCGCTTACTGTACTTTCGGAGGCACGACGAAGTGCTGAATTGAAACCATAGCCAGAGATGTGTGCCGAGGCGGTTTCTTCGGAGGGAGCGTCGGAGTTTATTGATACTCGACTTGAATTAAATTGTGGTATTTTATGTGTAGAGGCGTCGACATCAGATCCATCAACTGTTGGGTTTGTAGTTGATAGTTCAGATTGCTCGAGTAGTTTTTCTAAATGACTATCGGTTGAACCGAATGATGATGAGTTGACGGATAGATCGTCGTTTGGATCCCATTCGTCGTCGTGTAGAAACGATGCCTTTATATTGAATTCACGCTTAGTAGGAGGGGCCATGGTTTATTGTTTGTATTGCAATCTTAGTGGCTGATTACTGATTGACACTAATGATTGACGGACTTAAATATGATTATCTTTAATAATATCGGTCTAATATGTATTGCAAGGCTTGCGGCTGGATTAATGCGGTATTGCAATAGGCTCGCACTGCAATAGAATAGGCTGATCTCTTTGATTATATTGTTAGCAATCAATAATATGATAATAAGGCTTGCAACTGATTCAATCAAGTGCCCGATTGCCAGAGCAAACTTCAAGCAAAAAGAATGATAAGCAGATGGCAGAAAGAGAGGCCCATCTCAAGTGAATGTTTAGTCTTACAGTTAGTTGGGGTCATTGTGATCAAGCAGTGAAGATGCTTGAGATTGGATGGACTGCTTCTCTTTAAGGACATCGACGACCCAATCCCTCGTAGGCAAGAAGAGAGTATCATTTATATCCCTCACATCAGTGTCTTCGGATCTCTTCTAATTCTAATCAACTCTCGGCCTCGGTGTTGGTATCCCTGAGAGTTCGAGAGATATCCTTGCTTGGCATCAAGATATCGATGAGTAGAGTAAGGACAAGGATAGTAACAGCTCTTGGCATATGTATGTTATGTGAATATGTTTTCCAGTTAGATTTACACTTACACACAGCTCGGTAGGTATCGAGTGGCTATCGATATCCAACTCCTCCGAACATCTATCATCTCTCTAGAGAGGTCATTCATACGCTTGCAGAGAAGATACACTCCAATAAGTATGAGTAGTTTGGCTCGTACTCTATAGACTGGTCATATCAACTCTTCTTCTTCTATTGTCTTAAACTTTATCCACATCATATGCCCCACCAGCCTGTCGAGTCTGTCTACTAAATTCTTTGAATGCTTTGTCTAGATTGTCTTGGTAAAGCTTTCTGCTATCTTCATCAATTTTGTAGGGGCAAACACCGTTGTTACACGAATCTCCAGGATCACTTGCTGACTTTCCACAGTAGAAGCAAAAGTGATGAAACTTTCCATTGTGCCGCATATTCATTCGGCATGTGACGATGCTGCATCCTTTTGTGAATAACCCAATGGTATTACACTCGGGAATGGGGCATCGTTTAAACCCCAACACTTTGTTCTCAAGCTTTACAACAGGCTTTTCGCTAGCTCGGTTCATCTGATTCTGATGACGAGTCATCATACGAGGAGTATCCTTATCCCAAATCTCCATTGAAGTTGAAGTATCGTCTGTACGGGCCCGTTTACTGGAAGGTTCATCCTCTTCTTCATTTGCCAAATCCACTGTGACTGGTTTATAACTCTCCAGAGCTCCTTTCAATGATACAATCTCTTTCTCTTTTGTTGTTATGACCTCTTCCTGTGCCTTGAGTTTGGCTCTCAACAAAGCAATCTCTTCGTCCTTAATATTCTCTGTTCGGGTGCGTTTATGAGATTTACGTTGAATCTTTCTCTTCGGATCTTTAAGTATTGTTTTGATCCGATCAATTATATCTTCGCTTATGTAATAGAAGTCATTATTGTTATATACGTCAAGATTTCTGATAGAATGATTGTCTATAAGAGCATCAGCTAACTTTTCAGCACCCACATCTGTAATACCACCATCATTATCATGTAGATCTAATGTACGTAAACTTGTGTTTTTAGTCAGAGCTTTAGCAATACTCTGAGCCCCATTATCACCGATATTGTTGGTACTTAAATCAATCAATCGTAAAGTTTTATTAACACTCAACATATCAGCTAGACATTTAGCTCCCTCGTTACCGATGTTGTTCCAGTCCAAGTGTAATTTCTCAAGTGTTTTGTTCTTCTTCAGTGCAGCTGCTAAATGTTTCACTACCTCATCACTGATCATACTACTGGTTAGATTTAGAACTTTCAATGTTGTATGCTTTGCAATTGCAGCTGCTAACTTCTTCCAATTGGCGAGAGTCATCTTATTAATAGGATTGTGACTCAAATTTAGCTTCTCTAGATCAGCATTTTGTTCAATAGCTTTAATAAGTTCATCTAAATTATTATTCAGGCCCTTACCCCCATCCATCTTAGCCCAGAGACGGATACTCTTATCAAGTTCATTATAATATAAATCTAAATCAGATGAATCATCCATCTTTTTGTTATTGGATGTGAAATAATCTATGTTATCTTTTGCCAGTGTGATTTCTATAGTAGCAAGTGATACTGCACATTTTGTAGACTATCTTTGCAATATATCAAGCGCGTACATCAATCCAACCACTCAAATATAATACATCCTTCAATATCATGCTATCACTCAAAAGATATCGAGTATCGATAAAAGCTCAAAGAAATAAATGCAAAATTTCATTGCAAAAAAAGATACGTATCTCCCGAAATGGACCACTACCAAGCAATCGTGATACCTAGCTCTTAACAGTATTACAATGTAGTAGAAGGCGAAGGGGAGAAGTAGTAGAGAAGGAGAGCAACATAGTGAATGATAGAGGGTAGTACGCTGCATAGTAAATATGATCAATATCTTCGACGGTATCCTTTTATGAGAGTTTCACAAGAACTTGAGAGTGTATGGAGTGAATAAATGAGATGGGGGAGATGGCGGGGGATTTATTGCGGTCGAATAGAGATAGAGGAAAGGAGTATATGTAGCAACATAAAAACAATCATACAAAGAGGGTAGAAACTACGGCTGAATATATGCACCAAAGCTGTCGATATCCTTTTGGCAAGAATAAATGTAGAGAGTACTGCAAATTATTGCTCATCAATCGTATTAGATAGAAGCTCTTGCTTCAAGTTATGATGTGGATATAGGTAGTAAACAGTATATACGTCTTTATTGACTAGTAATCTGCCCGTCGTGTGACAAAAATCTGAATCGAGACAAGCGCATTTGCATTGCAATAACCAACCAAAATCATGAACATCAAAAAAGCAATCTCCTCCATCTTACTGCTTCATCAACAACTAACAACAATAACTAATGGACACAGCTGGATTGAAAAAGTAAAAAGTCCCTACGGAGAGGGTGCATCACGTATCGGATTAGAAGTAAATAGTGATTCCTATCGTCAGCGATACTTTTGTCCACTCTCATCACTGGATGATTGTCAGCCCGATCCAAAACATAAGATTATTTTAGATGAAAGTGCCATGAGACCATGTCGTTCTGGATTGGTTAGTAATCCCAAAGCTGTTATGAAACCGGGTACTGATTTGACATTGCATTGGGCTGGGAATGGACATGTCGGTAATGGTGTAAGTCGATTGTGGTTTTACAATAAAAAGTACAAAAATAAAAAGTATATATGATATGCTCACATGATATGTGCATAAACTTTAGGTTCACATGATATGCACAAAAACTTACAACCTTCTCTCTCCCCTATTACACGACCGCACCATAATACAATACAGCAAAGTGATGGCACATGTGTACGTGTAATGATGACAAACTATGCAGACGATCCATCCTTTTCAGATTTCACAGACGTGCCAGGTGCCGAATGTTTAGATTTCTCTGGGGAAGGATCACCACAAGGAAGTATTCACATTCCAAACACAACACCCGAGGGATCCTACACTCTATTATGGTATTGGGACTTTACTGAGTTCTGGTATAGTGCATGTATCGATATTGATGTTACGAATGATGTCAATGTCGGTAATGAAACTCCTTCGCCAACTAGTACGCCTCCAGAAGTAGATGTGGATGTTGCCGAGATTCAAGTTTATTTACACAATGGATGTACAAACCTTATTGATGCAACGAAATTTTGTCAGAAATACACCACAGATCCTAATTCATATTGCAATGTTAATGAGGTTGATGAATGCGGACGATCAATTTGTGTTGGGATTGGTAACTTTCTGTTTGATTGTCCAAAGATTTGTCCCGTCGGCTGTCCTATACCAAAGGCATTCTATGATGACTTTACCTCAAGTACACTTGATATGAATGATTGGTTGGTTGCTGAAAAGTCATGGGGTAGTGGTGGTGGATTCATCAATGGGGGTGTTGTGCCTGAGAATGTACAGCTAGATACGGCATCTGATACTGTGAAGTTTAATGCTCACGGAAACTTATATACCGGCTCAATCATGGGAATTAACAAAGACTTGACACGACAAAGTACTGGTGTTCGTACGGGGGGAGCAATTGCAACGCGAAGATATTTCGGACCTGGCAGTTACGAAGTTAGGATGAAAGTTGCTGGTGAACTTGGTGTATGTTCGGCCTTGTGGACATTCTATTACAACGATGATGATTATTGTGAAAGTGGTGCTGCTATTGTCAATCACGAAATCGACATAGAACTGCCTGGCCGTCCTGGATCACCTGCTACGAACATTGACTTTGCTCAAGCACTGACCAATACGTGGATAGGGGAGATTGGGTCTCTTCATACCACTGGCTACACTTCTTTACCCAAAAATGTTGATGATGGGGAGTTTCATACGTACAGATTTGATTGGCATACAGACCCAACAGATCGTCGAGTGGAATTCTATCTAGATGGAGATTATATCAGGACAGTCACTACCAATGTTCCGTTCTATGCTAGTCGTATGTGGCTAGGTGCATGGTTTCCTAATGCTTGGGCTGGAGAACCTGACTTTAATGTGGAAGTGATGGAGGTAGATTACTTCAAATTTGTTCCCTTTGATGAAGCATTTGAGTGTCCGGCAGAGAGTTATCAAAACTTTGGTTGGGCATCAGGAACCAACTTTGACATTGGAGACAACGGAGAGCAACTATGTGGATCATGCACATCCTCGCCCACTTCCCAGCAAACGAATCCGCCATCAAGCCCTCCTCAATCAACTGGTAATTACTTGGATGTTGGCTGTTCAGGTTTACATGAAACATTCTGCTCCACATTGTTCGGAACATACTGCAAGGATTATCAACAAGATGAATGCGGTAGAAGTGTTTGTCATGGATCTTCACACAGTGATCTTAATCCATGCCCCAGTACTACCCCAGTACCAACCACGGCCAACCCAACACCCAATCCAATCACAGCCTCTCCTACGGCTGAGCCAACTCCAAGTACGACCTCGAACCAAAATGATACTTATTTAAACGATGGATGTGCTATATTTGGAGCGGATATGGATAGCTTTTGTTATGGCTTTAATAAAGGATATTGCAAGTATTGGCATGCTGATAGTTGTGGGAGATCTGTATGTAAGGGTCATTCACACAATGAATTGAATCCATGCTGAGCTGTTATAGTGATGAAGAGATGCTCACACAAAAAGAAGTTGTTTAGCGATTGTATGATAGCTTAAATAGAATAGAATCAGTGCTTGATAAAGTTCTCTCAGCTATCTAATAGGACGGCACGACTGTGCTAAACCTTCAAACTCATATCATCATATCAATACAAATGTACCCTGAGATGACTATCCACATGACGTGAGCATGTCGGGCATTCTCTATAACTTTCTTTTCACACCGAGCACATGATATGACCACAAGGCACCAAAGCATATCTTTCTTCCTTCACTTCAAAGCAAATCTTGCACTCTAGTGCCAGTTCCTTCTCGTCCTCAATCCTTTGTTTCTCCTCCCTTACACTCTTTAGAGAAGTCTCTGCCGCAATCTTCTCCTCCTTAACCTTTACCATCTTTTGATTTTGTTCATGTTGAATGGCTAGAGCACTCTTGGGAGTATCTTCTGTTCGGGGCCGTTTAGATGAAGAAGTATCCGTCAAGTCTACAACTTCAATTGGTTTAGAATTCTTAAAAAACTCCTTTATTGAAGTGATCTCCTCATCTTTTGTTGTTATGACCCATCCAGTGCTTCAAGTTTGGCTCTCAACATAGCAATCTCTTGTTCATTTGCAAGTGTAATATGTTTCTCTTCATTTGAAATCTTCCTCTTCCTTTGATTCTTTCCAACATTGTTCCTCTTTGCAGTATCCTTCTCGGTATTTGCAATTAGCATCTTCGTCTTTATATCTAGAAGTATTAAGGCTCCCACAACATTACTGATTGGATTGTATTGTAAGTCAAGAGTCTTGATAGAATAATGATTGGTTATAAGAGCATTGGCCAACTTTCCAGCACCGTCGTCCCTAATATGATTATATCTCATATCTATCGTATGTAGACTTGTGTTTACTACAAGGGAAGTAGCAATACTCTCAGCCCCTTTATCACTGATGTTGTTGTTACTTAAAGTAATCAATTGCAGTGTTTTATTAATACAGCCAGCATATTTGCAATATATTTAGCTCCCTCATCACCAATATTGTTACCACCCAGTGATAATACCTCAAGTGTTGTATTGTTCTTTTTTAGTGCATCTGCCAAGTGTTTAGTTCCTTGTGGGTTGATACAATTCTTGTATAGACCTAGCACTTTCAGAGTTGTATTCGTTGCAATTGCATTAGCCAACTTGCCATCAGCGAGGGTCAGATTATTACATTCCAAATCAAGCTCCTCTAGAACAGTACTTTGTTTAATAACTTTCATAAGTACATCCAAATCATCACCACACAAGTGTATATTATTACGGAGATCAATAGTTTTTTGCTTGACAAGCTTCTCAAAACTTAACTTTATTTTGTTGATCATTGGATATGATATCACTACCTCACAACCACTTCCTTAACTGAGGTAGTAGAAGAGGAGCTGTCTGAGGAGAGTGTGAGAGATGAAACAGCTCGTCCCCAAAATAACAACAAACAATACAAACTACATAAAATAAACGTACTAGTACTATTCCATTGAGGAGGAGGTGGAGGAGGTGGAGGCCACACACCATGAAGAATTGGCGGCGGCATTCCCCCCATATAAGGCGGTGGTGGATGACCCCATAAAGGTGGGGGAGGCTGCGGTTGGCCCCAATTCGGTGGTGGTTGATAATGCTGTTGTTGAGAGCTTTGCATAGTTCAAGAGCATAATAGATAAGTACTTTCAAATTGACTGGGAAGATAGAGAAAAAAAGATACCTTCAGGTATCCAACAACCATCTATCTATCACTAACTATCACGATATCATTATCATAAGTCTTATAAGAACCAAAAACGAAGTAGTAGAAGCAGAAATAAAAGTAGATGATGATAGAAAGAGTAGCAACATATATCAATCATCATCATTGGGTGGAGGGTAGAAACTATGGCGGCTGAAAAGATCATTGCAGGGGGGTATCCCACATGGTATCCTATATTCCTCTATCTGTCTGTAACTGCCGACTGCCATCTCTCCTCAACTCCTCTAGAGGTGTAGAACTAGATATTCGACAGAACAAAAAGGATATAGATATAAGATTTGGTTACTATTTGCTTAACGTTTGTGGTGGCTTAGACACATGCCGCATCACCATATCTAAAATCTAATGATGTTGAGACCAAACTAACCAATCCTTTGCCATTTCATACGCAGTCCATGATATGGCCACACTAGGAGCATGTAATGCCACTCGTGGTAATGTACCCCTAAACAATCCACGTACGCCTTCTTCTTGTATTATCGATTGGAATGCCTCTAGTGGTGTAGTGTAGTATGTTTTATTAAAGGGTGTCTTTTGGATTGTGGATGACATAGTAGTTGTACTAGATGATATGGAGGGGGCAGATGTGGATGATGATGATTGAAAACCCAGTGTTCTCTTGACATCCTGTACTGCCATCTTTGGACAAACTTGAGGTTTACCTTGTGCCTTGGCCAGTGCACGTTCTTCCATAACCGCCGAGTTATTATTACTACTACTATTCATACCGGGCACTACCATCCCCATCCGTTGTGTTTGTAATCTTGTCTTGACTCGATCTAGTGGTGCCGTGGCAGCCGAGGCTATTGTTCCGGCACCCATTCCTGATAATAGAATTGTTGCAAAGTGAAATGGATTCTCATCAACCGCTGCTTCATTCTGAGGATGTATCCCATACAATCCATCTTCTAATACACCCCTAAGCCATTCATTCGTTGTCATCATAATCATACCATATGGCACGTTTGTCATGACAGTAATTGGTAATGAACGATATAATCCTCTCCATCCTTCACCAGCTACTGCCGTGGGTGTTTTCCCATCACCTCCTTGAACAATACTAACAAATGCATGACGTAAATTATCATAATGACCAAGTTGCATCCGTTGTTTCATTGTATCCATGGGTGTCATGACCACATCATGTAATAAAGTTGCCACACCTCCCGCTAGCATTGCCTGTGTTGCTGATAACGTGTCATGTCCAACATGATGTCCTTTGTCATCATGTTGTGTATGTCCATCGGTACATATACTTTTGATCATTTCATAACTTGAAAAGTAAAGGGCATGTGCCGGTATACATCCCACGAACATTGTTTGTACTCCTCGCCATAATCTTTTAAATCCTGTATTATTATTTGTTGTTGTATTGTTTGTTGGATTGAGTGTTGTTTCAGCTGCCGCCATTGCTATACCCTCGTCAATACTTGCAACCGCATTGGCACTGCTACGGATCATACCCTGGGCAGTAATATCCGATATAGTTGCATTCCGTATAGCACGTGATTGTTTGCTCCATGGTCTTTGTTTTGA
>Ga0214478_101303_pt1 | contig 12860 bp, 10 predicted proteins | sample M1_20Mar14CPVII9_2_FD_178001 | JGI IMG/M metagenome (GOLD analysis project Ga0214478, IMG submission 178001) | Marine eukaryotic communities from Monterey Bay, California, United States - M1_20Mar14CPVII9sort6BwellD7 | ecosystem: Environmental > Aquatic > Marine > Unclassified | place: USA...
TTTCCGTGCCTCGGGCGTTGCATAGATTATATTGGAGGCACCAGATGGCGGCTCGTCCCATACTCTTTGACCTAATAATATAATTGTACGTCATATCATTAGTATATAGCATACCAATACACAATTAACCGATGAACAAATTGCTGCAAATCAGAATAATGAGTCTCTACACACATTATTTGCAACAGCTGAATCATACCGTACCCTTCCTGGTGCCTTTCGTGTCGAAGGACCAGGTAGTGCTGGCAACTCTGGTACTACTAATAGTAACAACTCTCCGACAAGAGGTACAATAGAAGAGGAGGAAGAGAAACAAGGCAGTGATATTGGGATACAGGAGCCAGAGATTGAGGCAGCAGATGAAGAAGTGTGTCATGTTCCCTCTGCATACCTAGTAGAAGAAGGAGAAGATGAGGATGGTACAATAGAAGTGGCACAAGCTGAGAAGGTTAAACCATACGTTCAACGAAAAGAGGGACAGTTGACAATCGTTATAGTGGGTGGGTTGTTGGCATGCCTTGCAATATTGTTAGGTGTCTTCCTTTCCAGAGGAGACAAGAATGATGAGACTTCTGAACTTGTAGAGCTGACTGATAGACCCACCCCTTCACCAACTTTTGATCCACGTCCGACATTGGCTATTGTTCGTGACCGGGGCGTAGTGAACTGCGGTATTGAGGATGTTAATAGAGAGGGCGGAGTGAACCTAGGCGAGTACAACATCGATCAATGTAGGGCTTTGGCAGCAACTATATTTAAAGATCCAACCAAGATGAATCTAGTGACTGTGGGGGCAGATGACCGATATGAAAGGCTGCTGAATCATGAGGTTGATGTGCTATATGCTGGTGACACGCTCACTTTGGAGAAGTCGATTAGAGAGGTGAGTGTTAGTACATTTAATGCTTTTCTTCTATATATGTTATGTCCACTCCAACTGATTATACTCACTCATCTCAACCTGAATTATTCTATATTTTAGCTGTCGACTGGTGGGCGATTAGCGTTTGGTTATCCATACTACACTGATGCTGTAGTATATCTAGGCCTCGAGACATATATTAAGTGTGCTAACGAACAGAAAAGATATGATGAGTGCAAGGACCTTTCAATATGCGCCGTGGATACTCCCGAGATACGAAGGTTGATAACATCTTTCTTTCCCGCCTCCTTCATTACTTTTGGCACTTTCCCCGAGATGGAAAGTTCTCTCAAGAACGAGATAGGAGGTTGTAACGTTCTTGTATCCGATACTTACAGGATATATGGGTCAAGTGAAGGTCTGCAGGATGATATAACTAGTGGAAAATATGTAATCTCAGACTATTACATCTCCCGAAACTTACTCTCAAGTGTTGTTCGCTGGGGTGATCAAGAGGCTGATGACGTGTGGTTTGATATAGTTGAGGGTGCGAGACAGTCTATTTATAGGGCGGCTCAGATCGGTTTAGGTAAAGACGAATCTACGTGCTTCTCGAACTCTACGACGGATGAAATATCCTTTTACAATGCACCACTTTGTGTGGGAAATAATAATGAGGCCTTTCAAGCGCATTTAGGTAATGTTGTTTTAAGCTTTGGGTCAGAGGCTTACCTTCCTTCAATCGATGCACCAAACTTTGGCTCGTTAGCGTGTGATGATTGCAAAGACGTTCTCAAGGATGGTAGACTTAAAGTCATCAACGACCGGGGTATGCTTAACTGTGCTGTGTACTTGGATCCTATACATAACCTCACACGATCTAGTCTCGCTACACTTGTGAATGTGAAGTTCTGCGAGATGATGGCTGTGGCTATCTTCCAAGGACAACCCGATGCCGTAAATATTACATATATTGATGAGATGGATTATTCATCTTTCCCACAAGAGTATGACATAGTTGCTGGTGCAGCATGGGAAGAAAGAGTCGGCTTTAATACTTCCAACCTCGGCGAACGGGGTGAAAGCTTTCCTTATTTTATCCACGATAAATATTTATATAACGGAACCGTATATGGTGGTACTGGCGAAGGTTTATCATTTGCACTTGATAACGAGGATAAGACTTTGATGAACGTTGCCAGTTCCGTGATATTTGCCTCGGTCTATGCTCAGAGAAACGGTATCTCAAGATCTAATTACTTTGAAATGCCCCAGATGCATCTGTTAGGCGACTCTCTTACCTTTATGCTCAGAGATGCAATTGCATACGCGGGCAATTATGATGACATACTCAATGAGGCCCTTGCTTCATCTGACAATGCTACAGGCATTGGGTGGAATATGGTTATTCCGAATTATGACATAGCACCCAAGGAACCTGTCTTGTATTGTGATTATGTTGCTAACTGCCCTCCATGTGATTGGATTGAAATAGATGGTGGATATATCTGCATCGGTGTGCTGTCTTAAAATCCATAGCCCGAAGCATAGATGGGATGGTTCCACTGTAAAGGATTGATAACATCACATGATAAACCCAACAACTTGATTTGACAAAGTGGGCCCATGTTACAGTTGGGGCGAGGATTGGGACTGACTAGGATACCCACATAATTTAGATGGTTGCTGCTACCATTATTAATTGCACATATCTCAAACAGCTACCTACCCTTCTATTTCCCGAATGTAAGAACAACAAGCCTCAATATTGTTAGTTGTCTTGTTCATTTACAGGCAGTGAAATAGGTTATTATCAACTGCCATCTTCGCTTTACAAAATCTCATTGACACCACTTTTTTGGTATCTTTAATTAGGTACACTTCTGAGTTTATCCTCTAGCAAATCGCAAACTCCTAATGCCTACACCAAATATCCTCACGAAATCAATCAATACATCCACTGTTTGATAGAATTGCAATTGTTGGTTTATATCGTGTCATAACTTTGTATTACTCAGTGAGATACCATGGCACCATTTAAGAAGTCAATTAGTAATAGTGGTGGCAATAGTAATACGAAGGCATCATCATCATCAGATGGTGATGATTTCAACGCCCGTCGATCATCTCGTGTAGCCGCAGGTCGGTATGAGGCAGATAATGATAACTGGACAGAAGCATTAGCTGTATGTGAAATACCAATTAAGCCAGGTTATGGTGATAAACCCGCCTCTTCATCGAGTAGTAATGATAAGAAGAATGGTGGTGGTGGTATATTACGTAAATTCAAATCATCAATCAGTAACAGTAGTGATAGTAAAGATGAGGAATTGCAATCACCCATCGAAGCAGACATAGCAGCGGCATCACAACGGTTAACATTACGTCCATATTTTCAATCACAGAATACAGGTAAGTTTATTAGTATATGAATATAATATGTCTGTATAGTTTATTGGTATGCTATATACTAATGATATGACGTACAATTATATTATTAGGTCAAAGAGTATGGGACGAGCCGCCATCTGGTGCCTCCAATATAATCTATGCAACGCCCGAGGCACGGAAAATGGCACAAGCACAATTAGAAGAGATGCGTTCGACATATGCAGAAGCGGCAGTACAACGACGACAGGAACGAGAAGAGAAGAAGGAATTAAAGAGAACATTAAAAGAGTCTAAAAAGTTATTGGCTGAGAGTGGCACAGGTGGCAGTAGTAGTAGTAGTAAGTTGGCAGCGGCAATACCAAAGGTATTTAAAAGAGGTTCATCTAATTCAAGTGAACCATCATCACCTAGAATGTCATTACTGGGGAAGAAACAGAGTAGTAATAATGTACGCGTGAAAGGGACATTAGTATTATCAGATGAGGGTGGAAGAAGCGGCATCCCGAAATCCATATTAGAAGAGAGTAAGGCATTAGCAGGTGTTACGAAAAGTCCACGAACTGTGCCAACAAGGACTTCAACATATGAAAAACAAATGCAACAAGCAATGTTAATGAGTATGCAGACTTCAAAAGATATTGGTGGGGGTAGTGTCATGGGTGTCGGGGATCATAAACCAAGGACGACCTCCTCTTCTCATCATGTTAATGAAATGAGTCAACATCAACCTTTACCCACATTAGAAGTTGATCCTACAACATTGGGTATCGAAGAACAGATTGCAATGGCAACTGCACTAAGTTTATCAGAAAATTACAGAAGACAAGGTAGCAATGGCAATAATACCAAGCAACGGTCAAAGTCTACAGAGAATAAGAAGATTAATAAGAGTTATAGAAAACAGAAATCATCAGATAGACAAGTTGCTGCTCTTGAGAAGACTATGCAAAAGATTAAATCTCAAAAGGGATATTTGGCCTCCCCGGTAACATCACCTCGTAATCATTCATCTTCTTCACAACAAACAAATCCCAATTATGCTTATAAACCGTCTTAGTTTGGCGCTGACGGGGGTGGTAAGCTACAGCTAAGGTAGATACCAAACAAGATGGTGATAATTTTGGAGAACGAGGTTGTAGTTGGGAATTAGATTCACCACGGGATATCAGCTAAGGAAGCTATTTAAATAGAGAATGAGAAAGGGTATTGCCTGATGGTAGAAGAAGTGGTTCTTTTATACTTAGAAAGAGAAGCCAGCATAATATGATTAACCCCAGTTCTTAACAAATAAAAACTATGATACACACAGTTAAATTAAACTCGTCTTCCCATAGTTGCTTTTTATACCAATGTTTAGCCTCAGTCCTATTCAGTTGAACACTTACTGATACTTTGCAAACTTCTTTATGTCTTGACATAGTTCATTAGTGAAACCTCCATAGTTTGTTCGAGTTAATTTACACTTGAAGATCAACACACCCGACGACCTCACTGCCTACTAGCCCAGTACTCTCTCCATTGTGGATCATTCTTATCTTCTTTACCTTCTTCACCAGCATTATTCATTCTCTCAAATTGCTGAATTAGTCCTTGTGTTGTAGGAGCAGAGGTCAAACACTGCTCACACTCCTCTTCTTCATCTTCTTCTTTCTTGTTGTACTGAGCCTGTTGTGGTTTCTCCATCTCATTAAGATTCTCATATACTCCAACCATCTCTACCTTCTTGGGCAAGTCGCCAAGCATGTTCTTCTTCATCTGTTCTCTTGTGGCGATTTCATCCTCTTCGTCGGCATAGCCAAGCCATTCCCGACGTTGTTGTGCGGCAGATAACTTTTGATCTTCATCGACAAATCGGCAAGGTTCTTCTAAACTTTCTGCTCGGATATTCCTCCACTTAGCATCACAGTGTAACCGACGAACACTTAGTATTCTCTTGACAAATATATCAGTTTCCGAATCGGGCTCAATGTGTTTCGATAGTCCGCTAAGAGCAACGGCACTTTGTCTATATCTCGCCATGGATGTTAATCTTTCCTTCAGGATCATATAGCTTGTGCTTTGTGGCAGAAGCATGAGAATAGACTTGAGAGTTCGGAAGAGCATAGCGCCACTTCCTTCTTGATACGGGTCGTCTTCACACTCCAACATTCGTAGATGTAAGTGTCGGAACAAGGGACGTTCAATAAGGTCAATGAGTTGATCAATCTCGAGGTAGAACATGAGTGACACATCCAATGGATCAACCATTTGCAGGAATGTTGAAGCAGTAAGGCATGCACCTCCCCAAAGACAGAAACCAAGTGTAGCAACGATATTGTGTGAAAAGGTGTACAGAAGAATGTGAAAGAGTCTTGCTCGGCGTTCGTCACCAACAGTGTCTGCCTTAAAACCAATACTATCCTTCAATAAAGTCCTGAGTTGCTCGGTCTCTGGTGCCGCAAAGAACACAATACCAAGCTGTTGGGCAAAGTTGCTCACGAATGCCAAATCTTTGGCAAATGTTGCTAGCTCTTCCTTGACTGTCTGTGTATCCACCTCGGGAGACTCCAATAACTTCTCTCTACGGTTCAACTTTGTAATGATAAAGTTATCCAACTCAATAGCAAAAGATACAAAGATAAACTCAGCCGGTTGTAACGTACACATCAACTCAATCACTTTGGATATATCCATTAACAGCTTTTGATGTTTACTATGCAAATCAATAAGAGATGCAAAGACACTTCGATCTCGTGATAACAGTCTACGCCGAGATGGATTTAATATCTCCAAGGCAAAGTTGGCATTATCATCATCCATGGGACTTTGTCTACTTGGGAGATCGACGTTAGCAGTTGAGGCATTCTCATCCAATGCCGACTTTGTTGTAATGAGCGAATATGCCTCCTCTCCTTCTGCTGGATTTGATATCTTTGCCAGTACCTCAAAGCTTTTGACAATGATGATACCCGGTGGTTGATCAACGAGTTGGTAGATGATACAATCAATAAACTCACCAGCATAGTCTGCCTTGAGTGAATTTGGTACCACATGTTCATATAGCACAACTACCCATTGCAAGGCACATAAGCGACTAAGGATCAAGGCATTGTCACGTTCCTCTACACCATCACTTGCACGGAACCATCCAGTGCTTTCGATACCACTTCCATCAGCCTTGACGTCCATCCTATATGGTCTCCTTTCAATAGATGGAGGTTGTCTAGCAATTAGACCACCAGGCGAGTCAAGTTCTTCACGGAGTGCAACGATAAACCCTCCAAGGTGAGGTATAAATGCTTGTCCATCTCGTCTCACGGCATCTTGTAAACAGGTATTAGCCTGCTCCGCAAGAGAATGTGTCGTCTGATCAGGAAGGAAGGAATCCTTTGCTCGTGATTGATGAGTGTCACCAATACTTAGCAGAATACCCGGCAGCACATGAGGTAAAGCATTCCTCACAGAGATTGATGCCGCCGTTAATGACCTTTCACCCTTCATTAATTCGTTAGGACTTAAACCTTCATCCGGATCATCTAATGCATTCATTGACGGAAAGGCTGATGACATGTGTGCTTGTACAATCCGTGACATCCAATACATTGCCACCTTCCTAACAAACGGATCAGGATGTTCCATTGTCAATACAAGGGATTGTAATATCTTATCAAAGTCAACCTTTTGTTGAGCATCTTCAAAGGCCTCTTCATTCGTATCCAACAACTTGGGTAAGACACTTTGTAGAAACTCGAGTGCCAATTGACTCGTTGCATTCGGATCAGCCACCATTTGGAAGATACCTCCAAGAAACAAGTGTAAGAATTCCAATATCGGTGCCCCAACCAACTTTTCACTAAACTCTTTAAGCCATGTCAAAGTTAATTGCTTCGTTGCCTTATTCCTCATATATACAAATCGTGCAAACACTGGCACACAAGCATCAGCCGAGAAACTTCCACTATTAATAGCCCCAACTATTACCTCCTTCAATTTCTTATCAAGTAACTCGGCACCACTCCGGACATCTAAATCGACATCGGCATATAGACTTCTTAATATCTCAAATAATATAAAGAAATGTTGTACTGCCAAGGATGGTATAACTTTTGTTACATTGAATAAACTTTCAGTGGCATAATATCTCACACGTTGAGAATGGTCCTGACATGCATGTACCACACTTGCCAATATTAAATCACGACATTCAATTACATCGCGACGTTTTTCATTCGCCTTCTTTAATCCAATAGCACAGGCTGCTAATGCCACCGCACCTCCCTTCCGGGCATCTTCATTCGTTGACCTAACATAATCATCACTTAATAATAAGAGTATTGCACGTACTTTATTATAATCATCTTGTATAACCAATGATCTAACGACCTTTTCAATTTCCATTGCGGCTAAGCGTCGTCGTTCATATCGTTTATGTGCTAAACTTACTAATACTGCCGCGGATATGGATTGTTGAAATGTCCGACGCATGGCTTCACGTTCTTCCTCGGAATTGTAATATTTTTGTAATGTCGATGATGCCGTGGATGTATTATTGTTACTGCTGCCAGTTATGGGTGTATCTATAATTTTATTGCGATTGGTAATTGTTGAAGAAGATAACGATGGGGGTGGTCCAGAGATACTACTACTAGACTTGTTGTTGTTTGTATTATTAGATGAATCATCAAAGATATTAAATGATTCAATCTTTTGTCTCATACTTGACAATACATCGGGAAGTGCATTGGATGCTGCTGATGATTGAGAGTTGTTTCTGCTGTTATTGTTAGCAGATGAGCTGTTGCTATTTGTATGTAATGAAATCCTATCCTTGACCCGTACATTACTTGAAGAGCCCTTGCTTGAACTACTACTATTATTAGTTGTCTGCTGCTGTCGAGATTCATTTGCAGCAGCCTCATCTGCAGCATCAATCTCATCATTCGCAGCCTCAGCTTGATGTATAATCTCATCTAATACCGTATGCTCAGCCTTGGCAAAGAAATCGTCATCATTATCATTAGTATTTTTGTTTGTCACATCCTTTTCTTGACTTGTTGTTGCTTCTGACTTTTCTGACTTTTCTGCTGGTGCTCTTTCCTTGTTACTTGAATCTGCTCCTTCATCTACTCCATCACTAACGTTATCATTAAAAGTAAAGGAATTAGATCGTGATGATCGTCCTTGCTGTACCTCAGTTAATGCCTTGTCAAATGCCGACAGCTCTCCTTTACTACTCTTTGTAGCACCGCTCACATTCACAGCAGCACCACTATTCTCAACAATAAACGATTCAATACCACTCTCACCCTCTTCACCTTCATTGTCATTATTATTCTCATTAGATATACTTAATTGGAATGTATCATATGATCCTATATTACTATTACTACCTAAGTCTTCTGGCTGTTGCGGTATAATATTAGAAGATTGTGTTTGATTATTGTCATCATCATCATCATCTTCTTCTTCTTCAGAGCTTGACGATAGGTAAGACTTGTTGTTATTGGTATTATCGCTATGATTGGATTTTTTAGCATTTGCAATTCTATCCTTATCCACTTTATTATCCTCATTACTCTCATCCTGCGGCTCTTTATCACCTCCAACAACCTGCTGAGCTGTAGTAGCAGCACCCTGACGAGATTGTGCAACATTCATAAAAGCAGCTAAACTAACATTCTCATCTTCATCACTAACACTGTCATCATTATCGTTTAATATATTTTCTAATATACGACGTCTTTCCTCTTCATCTACTACTGTTTCATTAGTTGTTGATAGATTTAGATTTAAATTATCAGATGATGTTGAGTTTATGTTTGTTATGTCTTCATTATTGTTGTTTGTTGTTAGTTGTTGATTGTTAGACATTTTGAGATTGTGTTTTTGTGTAGGTATGTTATTTCGCAGCTATTGAATATTAGACAATCAATTTAATTAAGTATATCATAAACAATACAGCGGATAATAATACTCTCATATCGCCATACCGTCGGCCTAATAGATGCCGAGAGTATATAACGTATGTATTTTTCAGCATTCAGCATGTATCTATGTACCTTATAGGATACCAACTCTCTATTCATTCAGCGTATCCCTTTTGAAATATTATATGCTATAGTTGAATTTATGGATTATTGTTTGTAATTTACAAAGAATAATACTAGAGCACATGCATGTTGGGCCTTCATGCCTTTCAATTGGTTGTCAACCGGTGAACATAGCATAAATTTCACTCATGAAAACTAGATATGGTACAAGACATAAAGAAGTGTGTTTAGTAGTTTGCTGTGTAATCAACAATGTTATTGAAGCGGCCATAATATAATAAACAACAACATTGATATAATATATACAAAGAATAAGATATACAAATGACAGGAGGAACGGGTATAAACTATCAGCCATCCTTTAGAGGTGCCCTACATGATATAGATACACAGACAGCAACATTAGCTGTCGATCCTTCTCCACTAATCACAGATGATAATGGAGAGATAGAAGCAGGACAAGACACTTTTATAGAAGATGCTACCCCTAAATATACTACTGCAGATGATACTAATGATATACCACCGCCATCAGATCTAACTTGGCGGCACCCATATATAAAGACAAAGTCATTTTTCACAACATTAAATGGGTATTTTGGATGGAAATTCTTAAGTTGGTTGGCTATAGATCAACTGTTTATTAGTGGTGGTGTCTTTGCTTTAGTTATGGCATTGGTGAGTTGTTGTTGTGTGTGTATATATTGATGTGTATGTATGATTATAGATAAATTGCAATAGGGAGCATGAGAAGGTGCATATGATGTGCACTTTTTTCATTTAATCTAACTTTTCAATATGTGCCTATTATATTAACCAGGGTTTACCATTATTCAAAGAACTAGGGATTGGGGCATCTAGACAACAATTATATATGGCGCTTATAATGAGCCCTTGGTCAATGAAGCCATTTATAGGAGTGTTTAGTGATCTCGTACCAATCGGAGGTTACAACAAAAAATATATAGCAGTTTATTCAATATTAATCGGTTTATTAGGCTGTGCTATTCTTCTTGGTGTCTATCATACATCCGATGATCCAGCCCAAGTTGCAAAAAAACAAGGATCAGATGCCGTAACATACTTTGCAGATATAGTCGTGGTATCATTTACCTTTATTAGTTTTGAAGCGTCAACATTGGATATATTAGCAGAGGGTAAATACTCGGAATTAATGAGAATACACCCTGAATCAGGTTCTAGTATCATAAGCTTCAAGTTTATGTGGGCATTACTAGGTGCTATGATAACTACGAGCTGTGTTGGTCCATTATCCGATGCTGGTTACTTCCATGTCTTATTTTGGATGGCACTTGCCTTGTCGGTTACGCCATTGTATCCGACGATTGCAGGGTGGATACCTGAGAAGAAACGCACTGTTGACGAACCGGGGATGAAAAATCTTTGCTTCAGATCATGCTGTCTTTTTGATAATGGTACTTTCCAAGCAAAGAAAGTGAGTTTGCTGTGTTGTGTTTGACATCCTTTTACAAGTATCTGCGCGGCTAACTTATCATACCCTCTTTTTCTTGATAGTCGCCTTTCATTATCATCACCTTGTGCGGTCTATGCGCACCGATAGTGTCTGCGATAACAACCTACACAGACTTGGTTATCGGGTTAGTGGTTAGCGCAGTACTAACCATTGGATTTGTAATTGCAACCTATGTTATATTCCCAAGACCGTTTTTCAAGATATTCTGCGCTGTTACACTCTTCTCTCTTGATTGGTTATCAATGGCTTCAGCACTCGGCTACTATTATACTGCAAGTGAAGAATGTGTGCCAGGGGGTCCAAACTTTGACTATACCTTTTACATCACAGTTAGTGGAATACTCAGTTCTGTCGTGAACTTTTTTGGTGTCATATTGTATCAAAATTTCTTTTCTGCTTGGCGTTTTAGATCAGTCCTTATATTCACAACACTCATTGGTTGCTCGGCATCAATTGTCGATGTAATAATCATCAATAGATGGAACCTTGCGTAAGTGCAGTTGCTTTGTTCACTGTTGCTTGTTCATTCAATGTACTATAGCTCAAGCTCAAACTTACACTTATATTCCCCCTCTTATAGAATCGGGATACCTGACAAGGTCTTCTTCTTGCTGGGGAATGCCTGTTTTGAGAGTTTATTGGGTATATTCTGGGGAGTTGCTTCATCAGCAATTTATGCAAAAGCAGCACCTCCCGGGATGGAGAGTGCTGTATTTGCATATACTGTTGGTATCTCCAACTTTTGTACAATGGTCTCCTCTCTAATAGCGTCTGGCGCAGTCAAATGGAGTGGAATGGTCACTATAGACACAGGTGAAGGCTGCAACTTTGATGCTTTGCCGTGGCTGATTGTTCTATGCCAGATGATCATACCTCTTGTTATCGGGATGCTTGGAATATTGCTCATTCCGAATAAGTTGCAAACAGAGCATCTTATAGAGTGGCCTAGAGAATGGATGGGAGAAGAAGGTACTATTGATGAGAGTGATGGCGACGGCCGCACCGACTCTACAATGTCGACGACTCGAGAAGGATTTGAGTCTCATTTATTGTAACTTAATACAATATGGAGTAGCTAGATTGTACATAATGGGTATATAGTTTCAATGGACTTAGTAGAAGCTTTATTTGTTTATACTACCCGACGCACTCTCCTCCACTCTTTTACTCTGCAGTAGTACTCGATTCTTCTACTACCACACTCTCTTCACTATCAGTAGCAACAGCATCAACACTCTTCTCCTCTAAAACAACCTCATTACTCACAGGAATAGCTTCCTCTTCCTTTCCACCGAAGATACCCTTTAAAGCATCGCCCAAACTTTCTCCCTCTAACGCATCATCAATAACCTGTTGTGATGGTTGTATGACAAACTTTCGATCTTCGATATATCCAGCCTTCTTTAGCCTCATAGCCTGTGGGTTTTGTAATAGCGTGAATGTACTACCGTCCGTGTTTAATATAACAACCTGTTGTGAGAAAGGACCGAATGATGCGCCCTGATCATTTAGCTATTTGTGGTTGATATCATAGAGAAAGAGTTAGATATTGATATAAAACGCGAGAACAAACACCATACATACAACATAGAAAATAGTGAGCCATCATATAAATCCCTTATCATAATACTCAACACAGACGCTTAAATACATCTTTAGATCGTCATCTAATTGTTTTTTTGTATGATAATTAATCACTTGACTTTTATAATTCTCTTCAACTTGTCCATACAATATGATAAACAACAAACATACCTGTGTTTTAAGTTGAACAGCCTGATCATTCTTATCTTTATTATCAACAGATTGTTTACGTAACTTTTGAATTAATGTATTCCCCTCCGAATCTTCATCAAGTTGTGTTAACATACGTTCTTGTTTACGTTTCACGTCAGGTGCTGGATCTTTAAAGTATTTTAATGCCTTGTCATTATCATTGTCGACTGTACGGACAGTAGTTTCAAGACATGCACCTAACGGGCCACGTTTTTTACATATCATGGTTGTTTCGCCCGTGAAGAGTGTTGGTGCTTCTGTTTCTATACCCCATTCATCTGCATTTGCTACTGAGTTTATGTTGAAT
>Ga0214478_101304_pt1 | contig 12854 bp, 10 predicted proteins | sample M1_20Mar14CPVII9_2_FD_178001 | JGI IMG/M metagenome (GOLD analysis project Ga0214478, IMG submission 178001) | Marine eukaryotic communities from Monterey Bay, California, United States - M1_20Mar14CPVII9sort6BwellD7 | ecosystem: Environmental > Aquatic > Marine > Unclassified | place: USA...
ATTCTTCTGTTTGAACTAATAGCATTGAGTAGCAAGCAATATATTTAGATATGTCCACGATCTTGATGATGACCCACATACAACTTGTGCCAGTCAAAACGTGGTAGCTATAAGAATTAGTAGCTAGAAATCTATTTGTGTTCATATCCTCTCAACGAGCTGAAGATTCAATCCATGGGACGGAAGTACCGTAAAACCAGCTTGCATATCCTTTCGCAAACATTGAGGATCAATCTCCTCAACATCATCGTCTTCCTTGCTTAGCTTCTGTAATGCTTCGAACTTTGGATCAAGTATAACATACTTATTCACTATCCTTGACAACAGGATGCGTAATATTACCACCGCCAAAGGCTGACCGAGGCAATTACGTGGTCCAATTGCAAATGGCATGTATGCACCATACTCTCCTTGACCGATATCTCGAGCTCGTAACTCAGGATCAATCCATCGTTCGGGGAGGAAGTCATTTGGTCTATTCCACAACTTGGGATTACGATGAAGTGCATATATCCATATACAAGCAAAGGTAGACGCTGGCATGGAACATGTCTTCTTCTTTGTGTTTGCATTGTTCTCTTTATCAGTCGAAGCAAGGTCTTCTCTTTCTTGTTCTTCTTCAATGGGAATGGCTATATCAGAAGTAAGTTTTCGTACTATAAAAGGTGCCACAGGATATAACCTCATAGACTCCTTAATAACCGCATCAAGGTATGGCATTTGAGAAATCATACTCTTCAAGACGACAGGAGGCTTGGACGTTTTTGACGTTGACGACTCTGCATTGATATCACCAAGAACAGAACGGACTTCCTTGGCAACCCTCTCCTGTTTATCTGGATGTAGTGATAGAAGATGTAACGTCCATGATAAAGTTGCCGCACTTGTATCCTGTCCTGCAAATAAGAGAGTTATCGCTTCATCCAACAAGTTCTTTGATACACCACCACTGATATCCTGAGGCCGTCTGGTAGAAGGAGAAGACGAATGACTCTCTCGTTGACTTAACAATCCCAAAGGACTACCAGGCATTGCATTCTTACATACCAATTTGGCAAATTCACGTATTGGCACCATTGTTCGTTCTTCTTCACGATACATTGGTGAAAATACCTTATATACCCATCGGGGTAACAAGTACCAAAACGATCGTGATTGTGCCAAGACAATCATACGTATCCTTGTAACTGATTCAAGATAGATTGGTAAGAGTGATTTGATCTGTTCTTCCTTTTTCTTATTACCGTTTGTCGTCGTAGTGGTAGCAGTAGAAAGGTTGATTGAACATGATGATGCACCCTCTTCTTTCTTCTTCTCATCATCTTCATCATCAGATTGTGAATCTTCTCTCATGGATGGAAGAGACGTCGCTGAACTACGGGGGGAAATCTTACCCGACGCCGCCGCCGCCGACGACGACGATCTAAGTACTCCATCCTTCGTGTTGACCTCTTCAATATCAGCAGCGGTATGTCCAAACTCAACATTATGATGTGATATTAATCGATAGATAAGTCCAATAGTCGAGCGTTGTAGCATTGGTACTACATTCATCACTATCACTTCTTCTGGATTACCTTTCTGTTCTTCTTTTCCCTTCTTCTTACTGCTGCTGCTACCTTGAGTGTTAATAGCAAATGATATCTCTCGTTCAAACGAGTCAGCTGCCTTATTTGCTTCCATTTCTACTGGTGTGCATTTACTACCACTGCCATCTACACTACCACCACTATTAGTATTAGCAGTAGTAGTACTATTACGAAGTAAACAATGCATAACACTTGCCCTCTTTACTTTCCAATCAGATCCATTGGCAGTAAATACTCCCTCACCTGAAAAATTCTTAAAATGATCATATGCTGGATATTTAGTTGATCCGGTTTGAGATGACGTACTTCTTCGTAGTGATGATCTTCTACGATTGGAACTTCCACTATCTCTCCTTCTACTACTATCGCGGTTATTATTGCCACTACTGCCAAGAGCATCATCAGCGGTAACATCCACAACACCCGATCCAGTTAAGATTGCTCGAGCCGGTAATGGATGCGCGACATGTATTACCTTTGTTGATATACCATATACTGTTGCATATAAACCATATGGACCATTTAATTTTGACATACGTGGTAATATATTTGTTATTGCTGATGATCCCATCTTCTTCTGTTTAGTTGTTGTTGTTGTTGATGGCGAGATGCTGTTTTTATGTTCATTTATAAAGTTACGTGCCCATTCCAAAACACACTCTTCATTGTTCCAATCTATATTATCTCTATCACTGTCCGTACCATCATCATCTTGGGTAGTATAATTCATAAATCTAGGTTTCCAAACAACTGTGGGTAGATTACATTTACCACTTGATAATATAAGACGAGTTTTACGTCTTTTATACATCATGTATATTACGATTAGTAGGATGAATAGTATGATTGGTAGAGTTATATTGATGATTGCAAATATAACTTGATTTGTTGTAGATTGTATTGTTGTAGGTGTAGGTAAATTGCTGCAATACATACTACTTCCTGTATCATCTGGATGACGTGAGCAATTATTAGATGATGTCATCATCAATTTGATGTATCTATGGTACCGTAGGTGTCGACTCCAATTCTACCAACACAAATGATACTAATATAACAGAAGACAACAAAAGTAATATCAAAGATGATTCAAGTCTACACATAGGATGATAGGGATGGGTAGATAGACCCCGTTCCCTCCCGGTATTAGGGAGGCAGCCTTTATCTGTACACAGAAAGTAAGATCGCCAATATTAGTCAGTCAGTCTCGGTACCAATATTAGTCAGTCAGTCTCGGTATCCTTCTGCAGCGTTTTGCAATTGTTGCATACCTTGTAACCCGGCAGCTATATCATTGGCAGTAGGAACGTTACTAGTAGAAGATACCGATGAAGTTGCAAACATGAAATTGCAGTAGAACATAATAGCCACCATTTTATGTAGTGGAGTTAAATACTTCATCCGTAGGTAGTTTGGTGGTGGATCTAGTTCTGGTGCTAATAGTTGAATGATCCGTTTCATAACAAAACCTAATAATACGATGATGGTCATAAACATGATAGAGTAACTGATATTGATATGCAATGGTCAAATAGATATGAGTATGTAGAGATCTCTTGCTAAATACTATATATATTGTGAGAGTAGGTATGATAGTAGAGAGAGGGGTGCGTTGAAAATGAGTCTAACTTTTTTCTGAAGAAGGGTACAAAACGTTGTTGATTGGACATATATACGTTGCTTTATATCCACACAAAAGTGAGACAAGTTGTCTCACTTTTTTCAAAATATCTAGCACATTTTTAGAGAGAGAGATTTCCTTAGCAAATTTCTATGAGAAAAAGGATACCTATGTAATATAAGTTCATGATTTTGAGACAATTTGTCTCACTTTTTAAGGATACCGATTATTTTTCTTAGTAAAATCTACTAAGTTGTCTCACTATTTTACCTTATGTTGATATATCTCCACTCTTCCGGCTCCTCTATTAGTCAACACAACAAATAATGAATCTAGTTGTTATACTATTCTCCTCACCACTTCATATAATGGAGGAGATATCGTATATTCTATACGTAGAGAGTAGTATCATTGCATCTTCTCGCATCTAAATGCGTCAAATGCTTGTCGAACTTCTTTTCCCGCGTATTGGCATTTTCGGCGATCTTACTTTCTGTGTACAGATAAAGGCTGCCCTTGCGAGTCAAAAGACCAGCACCAATCATATACTAATGAACTCACTAGAATATAGTATTGATCAGTAACACCATATCACATACTTATTGCGTCGTATTACTCATTCAAATGTCGATTACCTAGTGTATTAACAATGCGCAAACCTGCGCCTCTAAACTCATGATCTCTGCGGTATCCTCGTAATGATCTCTACTCACCTTGAGACAAGACCCTACACTCCATATCAACTGCTCTGAGCATTATATTGGACAAAAGAATCTTGTACACGAATAGTATGAGAAACAATTCTTTACTACTTTACCTCGAGGGAATGAAAGTATCTTGGCTAAACCCAAGCCAAATATGATTTCTCTATCACTCGAGTTCTCTGAATCTGAGTAGAGTATCCCACTTACCACTGGCTATGTGTTTGTACTGTGGAAGATTAGGATCTTGCCTCAACATCAAATAAGCTGTATGAACTCCGGGATACTAGTATCCCACCCGACTCGGACCTTCTTGGCTGTACTTCTTGATCAAATGTTGCAATCTCATTTCATAAAACAAAATCTGATCATCAAACAAAGCTATCTCCAAGTATATCAAGTAATATCAAACATAAACATCATGAAGATCATCCAGCTATTCTCAATCGTAGCCCTTCTTCAAGGATCTACATCATCGGCAGCAGAAGCATACCCTCCCGTCGAAATTATCAGCGACGCAAGTACCCAAGCATACCCTCCCGTGGAAATTATCAATACTACACCTTTCCATGCGAAAGGTACAATGAAGTTTGCAGCGTGTAGTAATGATAACTACAGGAAAGTCCGTGTTTGTATTGTTTCATTATTATGCCACTTGATTGTCTTTACGAGTCATCACATGCACTAACAAAAGTTACACAACTCTCTTTCTCATCTTAACTTCCAGTCTTAAAACGAGGATTGTGTCTCCTAACGTCACTTTCTGGCTGCCCTGATTATCGGGATGTACCTGGGTGTGATGCTGTTAATTGCAAACGGTATACTTCCTCTGGCACTAGCTACAGCAAGTTCGCACTCATCCAACTACCAGAACCTTGTAGTTTCGAGGTCACTCGTCGTGTTACATTGACTGTCCAACAAGATGAATTATTGGTGGACGATAACGATAACGAGACAACCGGTACTACATCTTCTGATCTTACTACCAAGTGATGATACATCTGCATATGAGCAGGGCCTCCGCGGAACTTTCCGTCAGCAGAAAGTGCAAGCTAATTAATTGATCTTATTATCATATTTTGTATCACGTAGTGAGGGTGGGTGGGTGGGCACGGTGTTTATGTATTGTTGATTGTATACGTATTTAGACATTGGGTGAGATTCCCACGCATCAGATGAAAGAGCACTGAATGTCTTCCTTTTTTCCCTTTCGAGTAGAATTGTAATGATTAATGCATGCTGCTGGCTTTTACCACAACCATTCTTTTCCGTAACGTAATGTAATAGTGTCTACATAGTAGCAACTCCAATCTATAGTGATATGATGACTTTTATATCTTGTATTTGATACAAGTCATTGCGGAGAGTGGAGGATTTCGGTATGAAGAACTACTAATCTAATATCCTCGAGTCTTGCTAACCAACACATCTTATGGCAAGAAACTTTGTTGCATACAATAATATCGTCAAGACGAAGATGAAGCCCAAACACCTTGTCATAAAACTAATAATTTGCAACAGACATAAACAACCTTACCAACTAATACTAATCCAAAATCAATACCAACTACATAATCATACGATGAAAGTCTTTCAACTCCTCAACTCAATTGCACTTGGAGCCCTGCTAGTATACACTGCAAAGGCAACTCCCTTGGAGAATAACAAGCCTCAGCAGATGGACGAGAATGAAGAAGGTACGAGACGCCTTGGTCAATCCCATCACAAGCCAGTAGACTTGATCAAAGATGCCACAAAGCTCAATACAAACACAAAGATCCCGGGAAGAAGAAACCTCAAGGAAAACTGCAATTCAGCATGTAAAGCGTGCAAGGTTGGATGTGACTTGGCCGTCGATGTGAGCGACTGTATACAGGGCTGCTATATGGGAACATGCCTCGTTCGACCCAAGAATTGTGACAGGTGCATAAATAACTGCAAAGCTCCTCTATTTACGTGCTACCGTGCATGTGAGTTATTGTAGGCAGTCTCACCATTCTCTATCACTGTGTTTCACGGTGTTTCTGTATATTGCTTTGTAAGTATATGTCATGTATTGAGACATTGGGTGAGATTCCCACAGTTCAGATGAAAGAGCACTGAAATGTCTTTCCTTTGCTTTAGATAGTATGAGTAGATTTGTAATGATTAATGTTGTAGCTTCATTCTTCTCTGTATTTTCTATCTAATGATAATGCCATGCTGCTGGCTTTCTTTTCCGTATAATTGTAATGTAACTACGTGCCCATATTCCAACTTTGTAAATATATGATGACTTTGGTATCTTCTATAAGTATACATATGTACTGTGTTGTGTGGAGGATTGCAACCTCTAGTTGATTGTAGGGGCTACCCCAAAATGATCACATGATGTGTGCACTTTTCTACTTGACGATGGATTGCATATGAATATAAGGTCGCCGTCTGTCAACCTCAAACTATTAATTATCAGTCACTTCACTACTGCAGCCAGCAGCCGCCTCTGCTAAAAGCCACAAATTGTTTTTATCATTTTCATTTTGTTGTCTTGGGAGATTTGTTGCTGGTGGTATTGCTTGTGCATTATTATTATTTATCGACTCATCACTCTCCTTATTCTTATTGCTTACAATCTTAGAGCCGTCTTTATCACGTGATTCAACACGGTTGCTATTATTTTGTTGTGATGGAGGGTTTGGTGGTGGTATTGCTTGTGCATTATTATTATTGTTATTATTATTATTATCCATCGACTCATTACTCTCATTATTCTTATTCCGTACAATCTTAGAGCCGTCTTTATTATATCCAAAGAGTTTTAGCTGTGCTCTTATTCTATATCTTCTTGCTTGACGTTTACTTAAAGGTTCACATAATAAATAGTAGAGTGGATGAAGTCCTCTTCCATCATTATCGGGTGCAATATAAAAGAAATCGCGATTCCCTGTCTTAGTACACGCATCTATGATTGCTTGTTCACATTTCTCTAGTAATTTAGTCATGGTAGTTTGTTGCTATTGCAATACAATACTACCTAACTCTCTTATTAGAGTAATTGCCGACTATCGTACATGTTTGCTAATATTACTATTGGGAGTCTTTTGTTGAGGTGATAATGTGATATGCTTGGCTGAGGTTAGCAAGATCACAAAGTACATAGGATATCAGAGATAATATAATAGATAGAAAGCCTGCAGCTGCCAATTATTGACTGGTTTGTAGCTTGAGTTAGCTGATCAACCCCGGTATACGAAAAGTTTATAATGGCTGCTTCAAACGACAATAGCAATCATAATAATACCCAAGGTCTAACAGGCTTATTAGCCGAGCGAATGGCCGAAGGCGGAGGTGCATTAATTAATGATAAAAATGGATTATGTCTAGGATCACAGGGTGATATAAGCACTGCTAATAGTGGTGTATATACATCTATTGCAAAGTTGGCTAATATGTTGGATAGTACTGTCGATGGTTCTTCGGGAAGTAGTATCAATCAACAACAACAGACTGAGAACCCGCTTGTTAGTATACAAACTGAGAAGGCAGCATTATTAGTAAAAGATTATGGGGGTAGAACGGTAGTATTTAAAGTTCCGACGACGGAAGCAGAGAATAAGTCAGAAGGCGGCAGTGGGATAAATAATGAAGAAGGTGCCGGTGAGAATGCATCAAAGGAAAGATAACATAGTACAAGAAGTTATTTGGATTGAGTGATAAGACATATCAATTTACTAGACAGTTAATGCATCAGTTTAATCAAAGACTAATTGGGCAAGGTTATATCTAATGTACAGACCGAATACACAACATATAGTCTGAAAAGCAAGTAGAACAATACATAGATTTTGTTCAGTCATCGGCCCGAGTATTTGTAAAACTAAATTGATCAATGTCATATTCACCATCTCTTTATCACCTCGTTTTATCTTTGACGGTTCCATCAATCCTGTCTTTGCATTAAACTTGGGCAATCGATGTTTTGGACATGGTACTAGTTTGAATAATTGTGGTATCGACCAAAGGAAATTCAACACCTGTGGTATGAAGAATAGTAAAAGAGTTTTGCTAAAATGTCCCAATATCCCTACTACTGCAAATGTCATTCCTGCAAAGTAACAATATGTATCACCAACGAATACTGATGCGGGATACCAATTATGCCGTAATAATGCTAATGACACACCCAAAAAGGAGAGCAGTATCATTGCCGAGAAGACATGATTCTCACGTGCTATACTCTCTACTTGTATCTCAACTAGATTGTGATACAATACTGCACATCCAATTATATATGATTGACCAACTTCTAATCCGTTAATACCCGCATAGATATTGATTGCATTAGTACAGAATACTGCCAAGAGACCCATATATACAAGGTAAAAGAGACCAAGATTAACTATTGATCCATCTGCATTTTCATCAACTACTACCAAATGACATAATAGCTTTCCAAATGTTGTAAGTGATCCATCATTCATTAGATATGTTCGTAATGGGATTGGTACTACCACTGATCTGCTACCCTCGTAACAACAAAGCAATGGTAATGATGCAACTGATGGGAGGAAGAGTTTGTATCTCCATGGCCATTCTAATACATCATCACTAAAACCAAGGAAGAGCATGAAGCATATTGAAAGTAATGCTGAATTAAGATCCAATAGCTTGCTAGGATGATTTGTGGCGAACCCTACAAGGCAGAATATGAGACACATTAAGAAGATAGCTCCAGGAACAATACCAAGTGCTTCGGGACTATGTATATCACAAGTCAAACAAACATTAGATATGATGCAACATTGCAAAAAAGACAAACCTAGATAAGATGTGCACTACACTAAACTTACATATCATCATCTTCACTCTTGGTACCCTTCTTACCCAAATCTTTACCACATATACCACGTTTTAACATGTAATATTTGATATTCGGTATAAGTTTGTATGTACCTACATGACCAAGTATACCCAATGCTAGAAATAATACTAATTGTGCACCGACACTTGATGATGATGAATCTGAATCTGTTGTTCTTGTTATTCTATTGAAATCATTGGACAATATCTGATACAAGATGTATATTGGAGGAAGTAGTGGTACTATAGAAAGGAGTAGAGGTGATAACATGGCTATTTGGCACCCCCAGTAGTCAATAGATGAATTATGAGAGTGTAAAATCTATAAACTACTTAGTAAATGGTATGAATGATCATCGGGTAATCAATATGTGTACTGATGAATGAAGTGTTTGCTGCATGAAGAGTATAATAGAACCGATACTACTGTTGACTGCAAGCGTATCTTAATTCCATGGTGGTGGCTCACTGACAAATTGGTCAGGAGGAGGTACGCGATTTAGTTAGCGAATTGCTATTGATGCTCTCGTACAATATAGCGCTCTTCGTATAGCCGAGTATAGCATTAAGATAGTTTATAACGTTCTTTCGATTGGTGTAATCAAATCGCTGGTAGTAGTTTTACATTTAATAGGTACAAAGAGGAAGATAGATACCACAGCCATTAAATTCAAAATATCAACTCTAATACCTAACTCAACTATACTACAATAAGATGGCCGGAACAAAGCGTAAACTAGATACTACTACTACTACAACTCCTCCAGCAATAGAACATGAAGAAGCATTATTATCAACATCAACATCATTATTTGAATACCTCGAACGATTACCAAATAATACTTTACGATCAATCTACGCTCTACCCGCACCTCGAGGTCCAACAGTAGCCGCGGCTGTTATTCGTTCATCATGTATAACCGATATGTCACGACAGATAGTATTACGATTAGTAGCCTGTGGTGGATCATTTAATGTGGGTAGTATTATAGATGGTTGGATTAATAAACATGGACGTCGTGATGGTATATTGGCATTGAAACGATTAGAATCTATGGGTATTTTGGAACCAACATTGGGATTGGTTAGTCGTCCTGGTGAAGATGGTAATGGAAATGATGAAGACAAACGGACAAAGTTAATGGGAAAAGATGCAGTCCTAACACCTGAATTTCGCAATTCATTGAAATTATACTTATCGACATCATCAAGTTCACCTTGGCCAATTATAACTCATGATCAAATTGAGGAATATAAAAAGAATGAGAAGGGTTTAGTAACATCCTCTAAAAGTGCATTAGATGGAAGTGAAAAAGACAAGCCAAGCCGTGATCCACCGTCGCGTCAAGAACTTGAAGCCTATACACAATCGTCTTGGGATTCTGTTTTGCACTTTTTAGTTGGTTCTGATGAAAGTGATAGAAGTGGAATGGATGGAGAAGGCGGTGTTGAAGAGCCTTCAGAGGCCATGGTACAATTCCTTACCCGCATCGGTCTTATGCAAGAGGATCCCGACTACAAGGGAAAGGATAGATCCAAGGCTCCGCTTGTTATTACCTCAAAGGGATATGAATTCATGTTACGAGATATTAATGCACAGGTGTGGCAATTCGTATTACAATATCTCAACTCAATGGCACACCATGAAATGAAAGATGCACTACGAATGGATGCATTATCCTTCTTGATATGTTTAGGAAGTGCTCGTGTTGGGGAAGGTTTTCATATTAATGTTTTGGGAAATAAGACTGCTCGACGTGTCATGAAAGATTTTGGTCGATTCGGACTAGTATTCGTTTGTAGAGTTGCGGGTATGACTGCCTTTTACCCAACGAGGGTGGCTGTTAATCTCATAGCATCGAATGAAAAGTCTGGGAACAAGCAGTCGGATATACTTGGTCAAAGTGTTTCAGCAACTCGATCTCTCGAGGAGTCCCTTCAAGCACCTGTGCCATCTCGATCACATTTGGCAGTGATTGTACAGACTAACTTTCAAGTGGTGGCCTACACAAGGTCCAAGTTGCATGTTTCCACACTGGGATTATTCTGTGATGTACAATCTTATCGACGTTTGCCAAATGTGATCTTCTTTCATATTACAAGGGATTCTATTCGAAGTGCCTTTCGCTTGGGTGTGACTGCTGATCAGATATTAAGATTCCTACATGTGCATGCTCATCCCATGCTTAGGTCTGGTGGTCAATTACTAGTGCCTGCCAATGTCAAGGATCAAATTCTATTGTGGGACCGTGAGCGGCGACGTGTGGTTATGGATGAGGTAAGTTATACTGCAGTTTGGTGCTCCTGTTCATTATTTATGTATTTATCACTGGCATTCTTACTCTATAATATCTTAGGTGTTTGTACATCAATGCAGAGATGCTGCCGAGTTTGCTGCAATTGGTCAATATGCCTCTGATTCCGACTCTCTTGCTTGGGGAGCTGCTCATACAAATAAGTTATACATTCACACTAGAAATAAAGAGCAGGTACAGACTTATATTCGAAAATGGAGAACTAAACAGCTTTGATGATGAACTATCTGTCTAGTAGTAGTTTCCCTCTACCTAATACTAAACCAACAATCTAATCTATCTACTTGGATAAGTAGACACCCATTTCTGTCTTCCAGTGAGAGTAGCTATCGTTTTTGTCTCTACCAAATACCTCTAACTGGAAGATGCGCGTTCCACAATATATGAAGAAAGAAAGAGAAGATGATAGTAACTTATGTTAGTACAGTGGTTATAAAGGCAGTTAAACAAAGCCAAACTAAGTTCATATGAAGTAGTCAACTCCAAACACAGAATTCACATGATAAAACAATATACTAACGCGGACTTTCCTGATTGAGAATTGGACATCCTCTCCCGCAATTCTGTTCAGTGAACTTAACAGTGGATGATGCTCCTAATAATCGATTTGTGGCCACAGACTTGAATTGTACAATCTTATCTCTCATCCAATACTCGTCACCACCAGAGAAATACGATCCGCCGGCATCACATATTACCTTCCAATCATCACCTGAATCTCCCTCTCCTTGTTGTCCAAAGCCTGTCACCTCGTGTTGAGAGGAAATGGGAGACCTAATGCCATGGGTGTGTAAATTGCTTCCTGTTTCTAAATGCATCAACCGTATTATCTGCCCACACTTCACAGGAGTGCCAGCCTCACAGAACTGTGTATTAGTACCCTCACGTACTTGCCACAAACCTTTTGGACTTCTTTTGTTCTGCTCAGCGGTTACAAGTTGTTGCTATATCGAGAGCAGAGTGCAATGTGTAAGTTATTATGCATAACAATATTATAAATAGAAACATTAAAAGCTCCTCAACTTACTCCTGAACCAGATTGCAATTGTCGTTCATCACTTCTAAGGATATACTTTCCCCCACTCTCGACATGAGTAAGCTTAATTGCAGATCCACATGATACTAACTTCTCTGTGATATTATATAAAGGGCGCAATATTGTAATAAGTAAGAGGGCAGTACAAAGAGGCTGGTTAGAATCACAAGTTTAATCAAAGGGCTTGTGGATATAATATATTACAACATCATACAACAGTCACCACCGGAGCATCCACAACAATTCGCTACATCGAAAGAACATAATTAAAAACTGATTCATTGAGTATATTATACTGGCAGTAGTATACGAACTCTACAGTTGTTGTTGCAATACAGTTTCATTTCTCCTCTATATTCTAAATCATCATTTTTTGGTCTTCATTAAATATACATTACTTACCATCGTCATCCGCTAAAGCAGATCCAATAATAGTTAAAATAACAGCCAGCAAGGCAAAACTAAAAGGTGTAGTCTTCATCATCTTTATCTATCAGTCCAGCCACAGTATACTACCCCAAACCAAACTACAGTACAACAAAACAAAAAAACAATTGTACTTGTATGAGTTTTCAAAATGAAAACTCCTTATAGAATATCGGACGGTATCCTTTCATTAGAAGTAGGATAGTTTCATCACTGGCTTTTTACGTACATTTCCCGTTTGGTATCCTAGCTAATATACTAGCAAGGTAATCTGTTGCTTAGATAGCACAATAACCTTTCTGATCTGAAAAGCAGATTCTGCTCATC
>Ga0214478_101306_pt1 | contig 12851 bp, 9 predicted proteins | sample M1_20Mar14CPVII9_2_FD_178001 | JGI IMG/M metagenome (GOLD analysis project Ga0214478, IMG submission 178001) | Marine eukaryotic communities from Monterey Bay, California, United States - M1_20Mar14CPVII9sort6BwellD7 | ecosystem: Environmental > Aquatic > Marine > Unclassified | place: USA...
TCTTAGCTTCATAGGGACTACATTGATTTTTTTGTTTGAGGATATGGTAAGTTCTAACAACGACAAGAGATTGCCGAACAACGTATGGATCTCACAAGGGAACGAGTTTCGTTTCTAAAAGAGAGGTCGAGAGATAAAAGAAGCGTTAGCGGAGGTCCTTGTTTGAGCAACCCCAAATCAGCCTCTTGATCAAGCGAACACTCCATCCAGAATGATCTCAAACTCTAGATGTAAATAGAAACACCAAACGTTATCCTCTATTCGCTATAAATGCATCAATGACCTGTCCTTACTCAAAGAGAGACTCCACTGAGTCCTAATGATGATAATTGAGTGCTTATGGAATCACAGAGTAGATGATGTTAGAATAGAGTTTCAGAATGTCATGCCAAAAACTAACTTATTCAAGCTAACTAATAACAACACATTGCATACTCAATATTCTATTTCAATTTTAATTCTCTAAAATAATGACAAAGTGTTTGATCTCTCGATTAATCGAGAAACAAGAGATGATTCAAGCCAAAAGCTTGAAAGGGGTGCGGTATCATCATTTTCTCTCTAATACAAATATAAGAGTTGATAAAGAAAGTCTTGTCGATTTCATCTTGGGGTAACAAGTAACTTTCTTTCAATCAACTCTTCTCTCCTAGGGTGTAATAACAACTCATTAATAACAACATACTCATTCAATTCTTCTTTTCTTGTGAGTCTAGTTGGTCTGTGAGATGAGTATGAGTACGAGTAGAAGAAATTGTGATGTGTGAGAAGAGAGATACCAAGGATCAAATAAACTTGTCAAACAAGGAACACTTACACATTGGGTAGCATCAAAGGAGAAGGAGAAGTCTGCAGCAGGTTCTCCTCCTGAATTAGAGAACATGAACAAAGTACCAGTACCACTAGTCACGGCAGGGGCATCTTTCCAAGCACATAGATTTTGGGTAAACAAAGTCGCTCCGTTGAACATACTTTGCATGATCGTCACAGATGAAGTATCCCAATCCTGAATCGTCTGGTTAAATGCAGCAGCGCTCTTGAACATCTCGAACATGTTAGTCACAGAAGACGTATTCCAATTCTGAATGGGCTGGTTAAACAAAGTCGCTCCGTTGAACATACTCTCCATGTCCGCCACAGAAGAGGTATCCCACAATCCAATCGGCTGATCAAACGCAGCAGCAGCACTGCCGAAAGCAGTAGAGAACATTTCTCGCATGGTAGTCACAGATGAAGTATCCCAAGATCCGATCGGCTGATCAAAGACAGCAGCGCCGTTGAACATACGGCCCATGTCCTCCACAGAACTGACATTCCAAGATTGAATTGGTTGGTTAAACTTAGCAGCATTGGTAAACATATTGCCCATGTCCGCCACAGAAGAGGTATCCCAAGCATTTATATTTTCATTGAAGCTTCCCTGAAATGAGAAAAGACTGGACATGCTAGTAATACCAGATGTACACCAAGTACCAATAGGACCCAATGCGGTTAAATCCTTGGTATTACCATTATCAACGTAGGTTGTACCAGCAGGTGAACTAGTGTAGGCATTCACAGCACTCCCGAGGGCAGCACTATTGGAAAATTGACAGTTACCATCTCCAACAACAGGATTAGCAAATACCGGTAGCTCCTCCTCATCGTCAGGAAATACTGCAGGCGGCAGTGATAGTTCAAATGGGCATGTTACAGCTGTATGAATTGTAATACGATGGCATGGATTAGATGCAAATGAAAACAAGATAGCAATATTCAAAAACACTCTAGAGGAGAAAGTACTTACTGCCTGTGTTAGGATCAGTTGTGATTGATGCTTGACATGTTGTAGGTGCTAGCGATACACTTGATCCAACAGTAGGTGATAGAGAAACACTTGGTTCTGTTGAGATGGAAGGTGTTAGACTAGGTGTGATGGAAGGTGCTTGACTGGGTGTTTCACTTGGTACAAATGAAATTGAAGGACTGTATGATAGTGAAACACTTGGTGTTTCACTTGGTTCCAATGAAATCGAAGCAGTAGGTGATAGTGATACACTTGGTCCAACTGAGATGGAAGGTTCTAGACTAACAGTAGGTGATAGTGAAACACTTGGTGTTAGACTAGGTGTGATGGAAGGCAGGTGACTAGTTGAAGGTGCTTGACTGGGTGTTTCACTTGGTACAGATGAAATTGAAGGACTGTATGTTCCGCATTGTGAGGTGTCACTGAGAAATGAACCAAATAGGTCTAATTCCTCGTTATTTGGACACCCATCCTTAAGATCTGATACACCATCTCCATCAGCATCACTTCGAGTAAGAGCGGCGGTGGTGTTAATACAGCAGGCATTGTTTAATGCAATGGACGCATTGAGAGTTGCAACTGCTTCCTCAAGTTGCGTTTCCAAAGTTTGCACATCAGAACTGACAGCGTTGATACTAGCTACATTAGCTTGAACGGTGGAATTGACTGTGCTGATACTACCAGCATTGTCTTCAATGGCAGCAACAGCCTCTTGAACGGTGGAATTGACTGTTTCAATAGTGGTAGCAATCGTAGCAACAGCCTCTTGAACAGTGGAATTGACTGCCGCGATACTATCAGCATTGTCTTCAATGGCAGCAACAGCCACTTGAACGGTGGAATTGACTGTGCTGATACCCACTGAATTATCGTCAATGGCCACCGCATTGGCTTGAACGGTGGAATTGACTGTTTCAATAGTGGTAGCAATCGTAGCAACAGCCTCTTGAACGGTGGAATTGACTGCCGCGATACTACCAGCATTGTCTTCAATGGCAGCAACAGCCACTTGAACGGTGGAATTGACTGTACTGATACCCACTGAATTATCGTCAATGGCCACCACATTAGCTTGAACGGTGGCATTGACTTTTTCAATATTGGTAGTTATCATAGCAACCTCTTCAATCACAACATCAAGTTCTTGCCTCACACCCAGGCGTCGTGCTTGATCTTCATGAGCCTCATGGTTTGCCTGAATGGTGGCCGTGAGCATTGCAATCTCCTTAGCTTGGTTTGCCATACCATCTTGCAAGGCTTGAATGACTTGATCTTGGTTTGCCATGCCTTCTTGTAAGGCTTGAATGATTCGAGCTTGGTCTTTGATGAGCAAACGTAGTTCACCTTGCTCAGCAATGGGAACGAAGTCACTCGTATCCTCCATGGTCAAGTCCTAAAGTCGTGATCCAATGGCAGCAAGAAAGAATAAATATGAGACTTGGCTTTTATTTGATTGCATCTATTTAAGAGACAATAAGATTTCAAACAATATATCACTCACCGGCACCTCAATGGGATTCTTAGAAGTAGAACCCAAGACAATATCTTCACTTCCCTCTTGAACAGGAGCAGATAATACACGGAGATGTTTGCCACCACCACCATCATCCTTATCCTTGGTAGAGCCGCCAGTACCCAAAAATTCTCGGTGAGCTGACGCAGCCCTACCAGCCAGGTCGTGTGTGAGCAATAGGATGACAATCAAGGCATTTTTTAAAGTTATTTGTTTTACATTTAAAGTTAACATGATGCTGTTGTTGTGTAGCGATGACTGATTGGATGTTGATGTTGTAACACGCAAAAGAAATGAATGAGATTAGTGTTTGCTCATATGATATGATCACAGTTGGTTGAACTGAATGTAACTAACAAAGAACTCACCTTGAATTGCGACAGGGTAGTATAGGCTACATGTAGTCCAGCCGAGTTGAAAATGGAACAAGAGAAGATGGGTAGAGAGGTTAGTAAATAACTTGAAGTCAAATCATATGTTCAAATCAAACAACCAAACGATTGACACTGCAGACTAGATTGTCATACGACATCACAAATACATCCTGCGATACACCCCCACACATAATGTATACACAAATAAAGGATTGTGATCATCCTCGTATCAGGATAGCCCTACGGCTCGAGTAGATAGGCACTGCCAAAACAAAACATATCTTGAGGCAACGTCTTAGAAAGATGACAACTAGCTCGGAAGTATGTAGTTTCGTAGGGGACTTGATTCTCTCATTGTATTCAAGTGGGAACGATGGATTCAGTTTCGTAGGGCCGACTTGTGGCTCTTGAAGGATGACAGGTAGCTCTTACTTACACCAGCATAGTTTGTATGTGAAGTATTAGGGTGTAGAAAATGTGGGTAGGGTGAGTAAATGATGCCGAAATGAAAATGCACATTGTCATATGTTCACTTACCAGCAGTGGTCAAGTGGGATATCACTTAAGAAGGACGCCATCGTTTGAACATAGGTCGTTAGAAGGAGTCAAGAACATGCTTGATGCTCGGGGGCGATGGATACAATGGTTTAGGGAAAGATAACAACCTTCCATACTGGGTATGGGTGAAAGTAGGGAGCCAATATACACTTATGGTGGCTACTTGGGTGCCGCGCATCAGATGAAGATGAGATAATCTTCAATAGTTCTTGAGTGGTTAGCAATTTTGGTAACCCTTTTGATAAATAGTAGTGTATTAAACATACGTTTATATGTAAGTCTTTTATGTTGGCAAACAAATGAGGAAAACTCATAACATGACATGATCAAACAAACTCACCAAAACTTCAATTTCGAACTCTAAGGATACCAATAGAATCAATATATGTGCTGCCCAGAACAACCAACTCCCCAACCTAATACCACCATCAACACTATTATCTTCTCTAATTGCTATTAATCGTATGACGAGGTGTGTTGGCAGTTGTTGATTTTGAGGTGGGTGTAATCACATCTAATTCAACAGAGACTCTAAGATACGGCCTGTAGAAGTTGATCGAACTGCAATAGATTACCATCGAGGCACAATGGAGGTAAGCAGCGACCAGGATAAACTAATTATACTTCAATATCGACCTCGGGTAATAGGGGTAAACAGAGGCCTATTGCAATAGAAGTAAGGGTAGTGAGAGGCATCCCCAATAACATTATCGGATCGGATGATAATTCTTCTTGTGTATGTTCTCTCGCCCAATATAAATGCAGATGCAGCAGGATATAACCTGATATATTTTCTTGTTGAGTGTGTTGGTGTAGTATTATCGTAGGGGTAGGATAGCAGGGGTATATTGCTGCTATTGGAGAGGTGTGGTAGATCATATACCATATCAACATCAAATTGATGACGATATGATATCATATGATTGTGTGGCGTAGCTGCTCTCTTTAGAGCAATATATTAGTACCCTGTTGATTAGTAGTATGCTGTTTGATAAGATGATAAGTTGTTTAGGCGGCATGCTGAATATCAGGCAATATTTATAAACACCAACTCAACACATTATCTATTGCAATAAACTTTAGAATAAACTTACGACTTACGATTGAACTCGAGGATACCACACTCAAAGGATTGACAGGACCTTCTGTTCTATTGGATGGAGATACACAACACGGCGGTCTATAGTACATTGGACGGGAGGAGCATGCGTCTATCTTTTACATATTGCAATTGCAGTGTGGAGAAGGCAGAGACTGACATCATCTCGACACCATCTCGCAGCGGCAGCGCTGCATGAGAGATTCTCTCTTCAGTCTTTTCTTTGTCTCATAATACTCTATACGCTGATACCATAACGACACCACACTACTGACTACTAATGTTGACTAATGGTTTCAACTTCAACACAATCAGATGCATCGTCGTCCTCAATTCTTAAAACAAAAACAAAGAGATGAAGACGAAGACAAAAAAGACACGAATAAACTAATACCTCTTCATTCTCCCCTATTATTACTTACCTGTAATCCTTGCTTTTAATCGTTATGCACGGCAGTATGATATGATGATTGTTGGAGGAACTCTATCAATTATTATGGCAACAAACACAAAAACGACAACATCTCATCGACGTAGGTGCTCCCGTTGTTGGCAGTGGAGGTATACATGTGCTTACTTGGGCAAGCCAACTTCTCATGTGAAGAAAACGGTTGGGGCATACGGGAGGAGTTACGATCTTGCCTTAATTAATTAAAACCGTTTCAACATATCCACGATCCTCTTGCTCATAAGGCCAATAATGGATATCCCTAAGTTGTATCTAATAGCCCGTCAAAACACCACGAACTTCTCAACTCAAGAAGACAATCCACAGATTCATGATATAAAGACCCCCTCTCGCGGCTTTTGGCCATTGCTACGCTTCTACTTCTCCGATTTACACCGTTCTAGTAAGCATACCGTCCTCCTCTATAGCATCCTGACGATGCATATACCAAGTTTCATGGCGTTATTCCATCCGCCCCAAGCCGAGTGTCGAGCTCAATGGAGAAAATTAGCGCATTGGAGACTGCCTGAATGTCCAAAGAAAAGAACGATACTATTTCCCCCTTGTGTTATCGGAGTAATATCTGATGGTTCTCCGAAGAGACAACAATGTAACTAACTTAGTATAAATGTCCCAAGATGAACTACTATATCGCTACTCCACTAATGATCCCCCTTTCATTAAACTACTTGATGCATACTATTCCACTATTGATGATAAGTTTCTTAGCTTCATGGGGACTGCATTGATTTTGTTTGAGGATAAAGACATGAATAAAGATGAGTCAAATGAATGTGAACACATTCATGTGCAATACTTGGGGACACAACCTTCCAACAATAACTTACCATATCCACCATTATCCAAACAATATCCTAAAAAGAATTCCTTATAGCAATTTCCCTCTCTCAATTCGACTACACCATCATCTCTTATGTACGACAATGGTCCTTTGTCGTCTCCTTTTACATCAGCAAGATTTCGTTCACCTTCTTCTCCAGGTATTGTATTCCTAACTACAAACCATTCTCTTTCCATTGCATAACATGTTGACTCTTTATATGTTTCTAAATATTCACAGCCATTGCATTTCCACGGTGCCTTGCAATAGGTATAATGAAGTACACGAGACTTGGCCAATGGAAAACGTTGGCAATCTGTGTCATCACAACTAGATCGTCCATCACGACACTGCTTATCATCAAAGTTATACCGAGGATTACTTGCATTTCGAATGAAGGGTAGTAATGAACATCGTGGATACTTTGGATTACGCGCAAAACCGGAAACTCGTGCATTATCAGCAATATTGTTATATCGGCATCTATTCAATTCAACGCTAGTCTCTAGTTGCTCAACATCAAAGTAATATGCCATTAATCCCTGTATTGTCATTGATCCCCAGATATGTCGACCGTATCCCTTCTTAAACCATCCTGACGTCCGGGCATCAAATCCTGAATAGAATTCACCACTATATACAAGATGGAGTAGATGTGAGTAGACTGCCATGGATGGTCTTACTAGTAGAAAGCCGCCCTGTACACCAACTTTTTGTGATTCCTGTCCAGGTCGAATCATATTATAATCCTTTGTAAAGTATGCATCAACTGTAATGTTTGATAATATATCAATAATGGTTGTTGTATTCACTAAATCATTCGTATCAACACCACCAGAAGAAGCAGGATTACCAGTCAATCGTCGATTGATATATGTAGGTGCAACAACTTGTGCTAATTGTACTCTAGCTTGTCGTCCTTCATTCGTACGATGATCAAAGTACATTACATCATATAATTCATCTAACGGGTATGTAACCAATGTATCTAAATCTAAATGTATTGCAAATTCATGATCTAGTAATTTGTACGTTGCTAACTTGATTAATTCATTATCACCACAGCATCCATCACTTTGGATACCCATTTTCAGTATCGAACCGGGTGGTTCTTGGATTAAACTTGGGAATAAGGGTGGGTCTTGTGGTACCATTGTCCATCCTGCCATGCTTAATATTTGATAACATTTATCATTCTCTGGCCATCCATCATTATTTGGTTGTTTTAATATAAATGCATAAAACTTGGCAGCATATTTGGATGTGTTGTGTATTGGATAGGAATTTAATTCAATTGATCTTTTCAGTACGGCAGCTGCGTCGAATAATCTATGTGCTAACTTTGGTCCACAGGCTGTTATTGATATAGCATATCCTGCCGTTGTTAATGGTAGTGTTTGTTGTGATCTAGTAGATGATGGTAGTTGCAACGATTTATTTGGTGTACCATCTTGTTGAAATGATGACGTGAGATCTATATTATGTCGGATATGTATTATACTGATTGTAGCGAAGATTATTGCAATTAATACTGGTCGTCTATTCGATATCGATGGCATACTATTCGTTGCAACTGCTTTGTTGGGGATAAAAGTATGTACTTAGGTATGTTGGAAATGTTGTTGAATAAAGCCAATATCATAAGACAATGAACTAAGAGCTAACAAGTATTACCGCTATTAGTATACTCCTCTCTCTCTTTCTCTCTGTCGTTCACCTCGCCCTCTTTGCTTTGTTTGAGTTAGCGGCAGCCGGCAGCAACATCATGCACCAACAATTATTAATCAGTTTTCATAAAGAAAACTCTCTTTTAGAGAAGATACCTAGTTGGATACCTGAAGAGCCACCACCAATTGAATAAATAGATTGATTATTGACATTTGCAGCATCACGAAATGTCACTGATAGAATAGAAGCTATGGATTAAGCAATATAACGATTCGGCCATCGGTGCTTAGTGTATTTCTCTCTAATTTCAACTAAAAAATTAATGACGCATGCATTGAGTTGTTTTGATGATAACTAACACCTCATCAATATCAAGCCATGGCGTTGCTCCTGGTGGCGTTATTCTTACTTCTTAATCAACAAGCTACTGCAATGACTCATAAGATTGCTATCATAGGTGGGGGGATATCGGGGTATGTCGTCATTTTTTTACATTCAATGTTCATGTGTTTCTTTTTCTAACCCCATCATAATATTGTTTTTATCATACCACACAGCTGCGCTTCAGCACGAAGGCTAGCACAACTATTACCGTACAATATTAATGCTAAAATTAGTCTATATGAGATTGGAAGAGGTCCGGGAGGACGAGCATCCACAAGGAAGACTCGAGATCTGCCCGATATATACATTAATCATGGCGCTCCATATGCCGACATAAGAACAAATACTGCAAGAACTATTATGAATAATCTTGGATCAAATTGTATATTGCAATACATGGGTATTATTGGAACCTTGGATTCTACTTCTGGTACATTTTCCAAAGATACGAAAGAAGATAAAGTTGATTACATTACTGGTGCATATAATAAAATGTCGAATATTGCCTCTTCGTTATTAACTCAGGATATTGATTCATCTATTATTGATACAAAGTACAAAACAATGATACGCGGTTTATCGTATACAACAATAGACGACTCTGATACTAGTGGAAGAAAAGTATGGCAACTCAAAGACAAATCAAATGAAGTTATCGATACGGCCGACTGGTTGATAGTCGCTGGTAGTGGTATAGCTCATCCTCGATGGACTGCTGCCTTTGGTGGAGAGCCACCATTGATTGCTGCCGAAATAGAGTCTCCAGATACAAAGCTACGTCAAGCATTAGATGCAATTGGTAAACAGGAGGTATCACCACGTATGGCTGTATTCTTTATTTGTTCTGGAGATGATGCACGAAAGTGGAGATCATTAGACTTTGATGTTGCCAATATCAGTAATGAGGATTCTATATTATCAAAGATTATCATACAGGGTGATACTACTGACAGTGGCGATGAGTGGTGCTCAGTTGTACTGCATTCAACTGAAGCATTTGCAACAGAAAACTCGAGTGTTTACGGAAAGACATCTTCTGCAGCACGAGTCGGCGGTGCCACTGATGAGTCATTGGAAGATGACCTAATTGGTAGAATGCTGACTTCTATGAAAGAAATTCCAGGTCTACCTACACCAAATGATAAGACCTTAAGTTATGGACCCATCCTACATCGTTGGGGGAATGCCTTTCCAAAGGGCAATGCTTTATCTCATGAATTAGGTTTTATACCAAGCTCACATGTGGCATTTTGTGGCGATTATGTGTCGTCACCAGAAAACCCTAGACTCGGTAGTTTAGAAAGTGCTTTATTATCTGGTACATATGCAGGAGAACAAGTTGCCAAGTATATACTTGATGATATAAAATAAACTCAAACCAAGGCCAATAACCTCAAACATTTTTTTGTTCACATGATGTGCACACTAATTCATTAGATCAATACCCTGCCTATTTAATGAATGTTACAATGTAACCAACCTTTCTATGAACATGGCATTAGCGTCAACTTAGCATGAGGAGTAGTAAGTCTGATAAAGTAATTCATGCAGTCCCTCTTCCTCTGCCTACGTACCTATACCTATCGTCCCCTGAGAAAGATACCTCAAGTGGTATCCTTTTTCTCTTTTTTTGCCTCCCCTCAACTCTCAACCAATCACCTCATACATCTCTCTTCCTCTTGTAGATGGCTCAAATAGAATCTATTAGAGCTCATTCATATACTACCAATACAGTCAGTAGATCCTATTCTAAGTCTGTGTTGATTGATAGCACGAGCGGTGATATCCATTCGTCAGGAAAAGCAAGAAACATAAAAGTTGATGGCCACAGAAAAAATGACATCATCCATCACTCTTACTGCAATGGTAGTACTACTTCTACTATGCTATTCATGCATATCATATCTTGAACTACTATACAATGATAATAGAAATATACTCATAGCTCAGGGTGGTGGTGGCTCTAGCTTTGCAGTAGTGACTGCCTTCTCTACTTCATCATATCCAACTTGTACCCATCACTCTACAACATCTTCGCCATTGCATCAACTTAATTACAATCATCATAGAATAGGAAATGGTATACATTCAGCAACATTCACGACATCATCTTCTCCTTCTCGAAGAAGCAGCACTAAACTCTCTTCAACATCTTCCACATCAACTACCACTGAATCATCAAGTAGTAGCATAAGTAAAATAGAATTACAAAAGTTAACAATTAAACAACTCAAGTCATACATTACAGATAACTCTATTATAATACCCAAGGGTATGAGTTCTACTCTGAAGTTAAAGAAGGATATTGTTAATTTTATTTGGGATAGTATATCTAGTAGTGGAGGGTTGAATGGCAGTGAGTTGAATGGCGGTGAGATTGACAAAGTTGATGTCAATGGCGATCTGAATGGTCAAGAAGCAGACGCTGGTGTAACCACTGATTCAGCAGAGGAACAATCTACATCTACAACAAAGAAGAAGAAAAGATCAGCCATGATGGGCACAAGAATGCCTCCTCTGCCCTCCTCAGACGAAGAAGAACAAGACCAGAGCAACAACAAAGATGATACACCATACATATTAACACCCAAAGATCGTATAGTCTTAGACGTATTACACCGATATCCACCATTACATGATTCAATAATAAATGCATGTACAGATCCAGACTCTGATCACTTACCACTAAAAGGAATAACAACATCCAACATTGAACATTGCAATCTAAACGCACTCAATTATGAAATACCAATGGGTATAGGTGAACATGATATACGACATTCCTATCATCCAATGATATGCAATATATCACAATCTGACTTGGATATTGTATTTGTTGGTACTGCCAGTTGTACGCCAGGCGTGACGCGTGGTGTTAGTTGTACGGCGTTACGGCTGAATTGGAGAAGTCATAAATGGACATCCGATAGTGAAACTAAAGGTGGAGGTACCAAGAGACAAAAGAAGGATAGTAAAACACAACATGTAGATGAACGTGGTAGCCCAACAGGCGGGACATGGTTATTCGATTGTGGTGAATCAACCCAATTATCAATCCAACGCACATCCTCCATCAAACCTGGTAAAATATCTAAAATCTTTATAACACATTGTCATGGTGATCATAGTTTCGGTTTACCGGGCCTACTATGTTTAATGGGTACTGACCGATCACGGAATGACCCGCCCATTGATATTTATGGTCCCGAGGGTTTACGAATGTGGTTACGTGTTGCTGTACGATATTCAGTATCAAGAGTAGTACCGTGTTATAGAGTGCATGAATTGTTAGATGTACCAATGGCACCGGAATGGGAATTGGGACATCGTAATAATGGACGATTCTATTATCAACTAAAGAGGGGTAGAGATGGTAATATGAGAGAAAAGTATGGCAATGGTAATAACAATGGTGGTGGAGGAAGTGGCAGTAGGAGGAGAAGACAATGGAAAATGCAAGGATTGGCAGGAGAAGATCCAGTTAGTTGGATAAGTCGAGCACCAATGATTAACTTAGAACCATCGAAGGACTTTGGTGAGATTGAGGGTGGTCGTGATATATACCCGCAGTATGATCATCCACAGAGTAATGACGGTGCTCCTGTGTGGATAGTTGAGGAAGATGATGATGTTACCGTTACTGCCGCGCCAATGTCACACGGAGTGCCGTGTGTTGGGTATGTTATACAGGAACATGATCGACCAGGTCGATTGAAACCTGAGAATGTCTTACCAGTCATAGAGAGAAATCGTGAGGGATTGATAGAGTCTGGTGTACGTAATCCTATGAAGGTTATGGCAATGGTAAAGAATTTAGATGTGGGTAGTTCGTATACTTTCCCTGATGGGACGATACTGCGGCAAGAAGATGTGGTAGAACCACCACGGTCGGGACGGAAGGTTGTCATATGTGGAGATACGGCTGATTGTCGAGCATTAGAAGGGCTTGCCCAGAATGCCGATGTTGTTGTTCATGAAGCGACCAATACCTTTCTACCAGGTGTAGATAAGGATGGAAGTACTAAACTTGTTACACGAGATGCCAAGATACACGGCCATTCAACTCCCTTCATGGCTGGAGAGTTTGCAAAGCGTATCAATGCCAAGAAACTTGTTATGAATCATTTCAGCGCACGATACAAGGGAGATCAATCAGTCGAAAGTATGACGATCATGACAA
>Ga0214478_101309_pt1 | contig 12810 bp, 13 predicted proteins | sample M1_20Mar14CPVII9_2_FD_178001 | JGI IMG/M metagenome (GOLD analysis project Ga0214478, IMG submission 178001) | Marine eukaryotic communities from Monterey Bay, California, United States - M1_20Mar14CPVII9sort6BwellD7 | ecosystem: Environmental > Aquatic > Marine > Unclassified | place: USA...
CAGTAGATGATAGACATACTATGAGGAATAAGTCACCCATCGATAGAGCTTCAGTTTGGAAGACTGATTGAAGAGGAGGAAGATAGATAACAGCGAATTGACCTGCCACCGAGAATGCCATTGCCCACAGAAAGGATGGATTACTAAATGGACTTATTTCATAAAAGCACTTGTCAGCCGATCGACAGGCGTATGCATTGAACAAATCACAGTTCACAAACGTCATGAAGGTCATTGTTGTATCTCGTCGTGTCACATGGCCATCATCAAGTTCTGTACTAAAGACTTTCAGAGTAAGGAACATGATGAGCGCTGCACTGCTAATCGCTCTTGTTAAGAGAGCTCGTGTGACGATTGGATCGGTAACCTTCCTCGGTGGTGCTCTTAAAATGCGGTCATCTACTGGCTCCACGCCTAAGCTTTGTGCAGGTGGCCCGTCCATGATGATGTTGATCCAAAGTATTTGCATAGCATTAAGTGGTGATGGAAGAGAGAAGATTGTTGCCACTGACTCCATACCCAAGGCTGCAAATGATGTACTCAATTGAAACGAGAGGAAGTTTCGAATATTGAAGAAGATACCCTTTCCTTCAGCCACCGCATGTGTTATTGTAGTGAAGTCATCATCAGCAAGCACAACGTCTGCTGCCTCCTTTGCAACATCGGTGCCTCCTTTCCCCATAGCTATCCCAATATCAGCTGCTTTCAATGCAGTCGCATCATTAACACCATCGCCGGTCATTGCCACAACTTCTCCTTTATGTTGTAATGCCCGAACTAATGCAAGCTTGTGTCGAGGAGCTACCCTATAGAATACCTTAACACCTATAATCGAGTCTGGTAGGTTATGTTGTCCAATCGCATCTAGTTGTGATCCACTCAAAGCATGTTGGCCGTATTCAATATCATCCATAGAATTATCAGAAGACATGGGACTGTAAGCATCTAGGTCAAGGTATTCGTCTTCGGACGACTCCTCAACAGAGATAGATCGTTTCGTTGGGATGGTTGCCATCATAGGCTCTTCGATATTGCGATTGGTAGACTTTGGTGAGCCACCAAGGATACCACAGCGTTTAGCAATCGCCACAGCTGTTTCCTTTGAGTCTCCTGTTACCATGATAACTTTTACTCCACTCCTCTCCAAGTGATTGACGCTTTCAACGACTCCTTCTCTGGGCGGATCTTCTAATCCAATAATACCTGCAAAGCTTAATGTCTCGAGTGATGGCCCGTATGCCATTGCTAATACTCTGAGTCCACAAGCAGCCATTCTTCGTGATTGTGCCAATGCTCGTGATTTGCCCATTTCTGTTAGAGGTACGGCACTGCCGTCAGCAGCCGTGTGAGTTTGACATTCACCAAGGATTGACTCTGGCATTCCTTTGACAAAGTACAATGATCCATCTGATGAGATTGGCACGTCACCATTTGCAGAGGAGTGTCTACGGGCCGATAGTTTGAAAGCAGTACATGTGTGTGTTCCACCTACTGGACGGCATTTCACCTCCATTCGTTTTCTATCACTCGAGAATGGTATTTCAGCCACTCTGTGATACATGGGTCGTGGGTCTGGAACATTTGCCTTTGCGCTACCAACTAACAACGCCATCTCTGTGGGCTGACCGATATGCTCACCGTCCTCAGACACGCTGGCATTATTGCAAATAGAAGCTGTACTAAACAACGCCGCGAGTGCATTAAACTCCATACATTGTTCAGAAACTTTTGCTGACTTGCGTCGTTTGCTTGGACTATCTGATCCTGTTGATGATGTCGAATCTCCTCTAGTCAAATCTTTTTCATTTTCAGTAGTACTTATACTCCTGACGAGGTATCCTCCGCTCTTCTTCAAATCATAGCCAACTCCAGTCAAACCAAAGCATAAACTTGGGAAGGCTAAAGAGTACATGCTCCTTGCAGTCATTTCATTCTGTGTCAATGTCCCCGTCTTGTCACTTGCCACGACAGTCGCACAACCGAGTGTTTCGACTGCTGTTAACTTCTTAACAATTGCATTATGTCTAGCCATTCGAAGTACACCGAGTGCTAATGTTACAGTGACGCAGATGGGCAGTCCTTCCGGAATGGCAGCTACTGCTAAACTAACAGCAACTGTAACAGTTTCCAAAAATGGACGACCAAGAAGATAACCAATCAATGCCATTACTGCAATTCCAGCACTGGAAGCATATGCCAATAAACGTCCTAATTCATCAATCTTGATTTGTAATGGACTCTTTCGTGATTCGACCTCGGACAACTCCTTTGCAACTTTACCAAATTCAGTCCGTTCTCCTACGGCCACAACTAAGCCCCGTCCCCTTCCAGTAACAACAAGTGTCCCCATGAACACTATATTCTTTTGTTCTGGAAGATGCGCGTTTCACAATTTACGAAGATAAAAGAGAGGTGATTGCAACTTCTGTTAGTACATTCGAGTTGCAACAAAGATAAAACAAGGACAAACAAAGTGCAATGAAGCAGTCGTCTTGCCGAGACTTCATATAAACACATAATAACACAAGACAAAACAATACAAACGCGGACTTTCCAGTCAATGGTGGTGGTGCCATAGGTCCTCCTCCTCCATGTGTCATTAACACAGTAAGTCCCATTCCTGTTTTATTCACTGGACTATTCTCTCCTGTTAATGATGATTCATCCACAGACATTTCAACACTGTCAATTATCCGTACATCGGCGGGAACGCGATCACCAGTTGTAAGTATAATTAGATCACCCACTACAAGTTCTTTAGCAGGGAAATGATCATGTGCTCTACCATCACGCAATACAGTGCAAGTGGGTGGTGCAAGTTCAGCAAGCTTCTCAAGGGCTATTTGGTAGTAGTATTAGAATTGGGATTTTAATACATACTTTAATATATGCACAACACAAAAACACAAGCACATATTCAATAACAACTATTCACCCTTCTCACTACGATATTCTTGAACAGCAGCAACTAAACTAACAATACTTAATGCCAATGCAATACTAATAGAATCAGCACTATTACCTAAGAATAGACTAATACCTGCCGAGAATAATAACATTAATATTAATGGTTCCTTCAATTGATCATAAAATGCATGTAGTATTGGTTTTATTATTGATAGATTCTTTTTAATAATTTGTAGTATTGCAGATGAGCCTCTTCTACTGAAGTGATTACTATCATCTACATCATCTCCATGTAATGTATTTGATCCGAATGCATTCCGTAATCCACGAACTTCTATTGAATTACGCCCTCTTGTTAATAAGTTTGATCTATTATTGGGTTGTGTTACGGTATGTGGATCATTGTTATCATTTGTATCATTCCGTATTGGATCATAGCCACCATCAGTTCGTATATTACTATTTCTTGAGTTACTTATATTATAGTTGGATGTTGTTGTGGGTCGTAATGATGATAAATGACGGGCTGCTTCCTCTGGTTGCCAAGAGCATTCATCTGATCTAGTAAAGGGATATAATGTTGTGTTCATGATATAGAACTTCCGAGTATGTCTAGCATATAATTAGACTAGCTTATTGGCATATTGAGGATCAACTGAGGTATATTATATGCTATTACTCTCTCTCTCTCTTTCGTTATATACAACAGGTACGATATCTACTTTTTGTGTGTTTAGAGTATAGTTTAGTCTATGAGGTCGGTTCATAATTAATCCCCGTGCATGATGAACTGGCCTTGCAATGACATCAGTTGTCAGTTGTCAGATTTCAGATAGCTTCTTCCCCTTCACTACTTCTAGCACGGATAGCTTCTAGAGCGGTAAGCTCTATTCATATCCTTTGCAGGTATAATCATTATTATTACGGACAACAAATTTGCCGAAAGTACTGTCTTGTGCACATACGCTTTTTTATTGACACATGTTGAAATTAGCAATAGCTATATTATTGATGGTTTGCAATACATATGCATTCCAATGCCCATATCATACACCTACACGATCAACTCCTCTACTTCAATCATTAGATTCCTACAATGAAAAGGAAAATACTCGACGAACACTTATCAATAATATTATAATGATGGGAAGTTTACTTGGGGTATCAACTAATCCCGTCAATGCACTTGTAGAAGGTAATACACCACCCAGCAAAACCAAAGCATTAGGTGAGGAGTATCGTCAGGGTACAGCTGCATTAGGTGATTCAGTTGAGGCAGAGGTGCTTCCTCGAGAAGCTTATAAGAAGCTAGATTCCGGTGTCATCTATGCTGATATTAGTAAGGGTAATGGAGAAACAGTAAAGGAGGGCTCTAAAGTGAATTTGCAGTGGGTTCTTCGTAGAAGTAATGGCTACTTTGTTGATAGCAGTGCTGTTTCGGACTCGGTACCATTTATCTTTACTGTTGGCTGTAAAGATAATGGTGATGCTGCCATTGAAGGACTTGATGAAGGTATTCGGGGCATGAAGACAGGTGGCACACGTCGGATCTTGATTCCTCCTAGACTCGCTTGGATTGGTGGAATTGTTGATGGTAAACCCGGACCTTTACCAGCAGGATTCGGTCCTCGCCAGCAAATGAGAAGAGTTATGGAAACGAGGATAGATGTGCCTGGAGAATATATATTCCTTGAAGTTAAGGTGACAAAGGTTCGCTAATTGGTTGGCAGTGTTAAGGCATACTAGGAGTGACAGCAACTTCTTCTCTAACCTCTTTCCCTAAATTATTACTAAGAATTATTATCTGTACAATAACTAAACAGTATCATCTTACAAATCATCTCTCAGACCACTCTCCACCAAAATCAGCGGCTGTATCTGCCATGTTATCTCCTCTAGAATCACTAGTTCGGGTGATAATTTCAACCAATAGATCCGGTTCCGACTTGAGATCATGTAAACCAAGCTCAACAGTTGGGTCCTTTAGATTTCTCAATATGTATTCGAGTGCAATTTCTTTGAGCCCAGAAGCATTATGCCTGTTTTAATGATGGGATTGGAGTTAGATGCTTGTGGGGTATGCAAACTATATGGAAATAAACAGGAGAAGAATCTTACCGATGACTAGCAATAAAAATACCAATCACATTTTCGACGGAAAGGTCCTTCCGAAGACGATCTTCACATATTGCCTTAAGTCTATCCAGCATGAATTGTTCGCTTGCAATCAATAAAGACATTCCCAACTCATTGGTCATATCAGATACTTGATCAGTGTATAAATATTCTAATACTTTCAAAAATACAGTATGGGAAATGTCTTGTAATACAATTGGTGGTTTCTCTTCATTGTCATCAACTGCCATACTTTCACACATACCCCCGAAAAGCATAGCCTCAAAGTATTCACTCCTAACTGCAAGTAAGGATCTGTTGGCGTGTACCTGCTGTCCCTCTACTAGGAAGGTCACATCTGATAGTTCTTCTCTAAGCATTAACCGTCGTAGGTCATTTACTAATGCTGATGGGGGTATGTTCACCGGCTTGAGTCGGAATTTGTAGAAGTCATTTAAAACTGTAGATCCTGATGAATTAACGATGAATGATGAAAGTGTTAACAAGAGAAAGATGGGCGACGAGTGGTTGCAAGGCGATGAGAGTTCTTGCATTACTCACCATTGTAACCCCCAAAAATGTACAAAGAATTCTCATATACTTGTGCCACGAGTGAGGATCGACCACTTGGTCTCTCGCCATGACTGCAATCAACCTCTGACCAGTGGTTTGTTTCAAAGTCATATGCTAGCATATCCGCCAATCTATCACTACCATTATATCCCCCGTACGTATACAGCTTATTGCCGTGAATACAACAGGAGTGAAAGTACCTTGGACTAGGCGCTGTTCCTTTGCATGGCAACTCAGTCCAAGTATATGTAGATAGGTCACAAGCAAAGAAATCAGCTTTCCTTTCTACTCCATCATATCCCTGTCAAGAAGAAGATTGAAGATGTTATAGCTGATTGGTATTGCATAATAAACACTGCCATAGTATAAATCTTTGTCACTTACACCATGGATGTAGACATATCGATCGTCCTTTGCCCAGGCGGGACAAGACCTTACACTTGGTAAATTTCCCTTTGCCTCAACCTTTGACCATACATTAGTATTTAGATCGAACTCGAACATATCATTCAACCACCTGGCGCCATCGAAGCCTCCAAATAGTACAAATTTGTTATTATGTACAACAGAGACATACCCGAAACGACGTGATGGCCCATTTATTAACTCAGCTCGTGCTCGTTCAAGTTGACCTAATGCTGAACTCATTTCTTCATTTAATCCCTCACTTGATTCTTGAATGCATGTCCATCTTTGGGTATCAATATCAAACATCCATAAATCATTCAACCATGTTGAGCCATTATACCCTCCAAATAGATACATTCTAGATGAATCACCAATAACTACTCCATTATTCTCACGACATCCTGGTTTTTCCTCACTTAAAACCTCAACTCTTTCCCATTTGTTCTTATCAAATGAGAAGGAGTAGAAGTCATCTAAACGGCCAGTACCTCCTCCGTAACCCTGTATATTGTTATGAAGAAGTATATATCATATGATTTGTGAGTTAATCATAATGTGGTATGCAATATCAACAGAATTCATAGTATAGATTAATGTTTGTGGAGAAATATTGCTATACCTTTGCAGTGATATGCAATATACCACACATAATATTAATAAACATCAAACATCAAATAATAGGTACATGAGAACTACTCACGCCAATATAGTGATATAAATATACCACTACATTACACATGATACACAAAACATCAAATAGGTACAGATAAGAAATAGGTACTCACACCAAACATGTATAGTTTTCCTTTCACTACCACACTCGCCGCACCACTTCTTCTTGGAGGGTTTACAGTGCCATTTGGTATTGCAATTCTACTCCATGATAGGTGTTGCTTGTCGTCCATTAATAAGCTTGCAGCAGTAAGGGCAGCTGTTTTATCAAAACAAAAAGTTGTCAAGTTAGTGTTGTATTTTGACAAGCTACCATATTACACAATTGAAATTTACCTGGTGATATTCCATCTACATCATGCGGAGCTCCTGCGATATCGGGTAGTTCTTCTTGGCCTATGTCGTCTTCCATTCTTATTATTCTCTGCTGCTATTCTACTATCGATATTACAAGTCAGTTTTCATGTAATTGGAAAACATTTTAGGGGGAAGAGAAGGATACATACACCTATGATTCAGTATTAGGAGCTCTCTCTAGTTTAATTGATCCATTTGCTTTTGATTCCTTATCATGCTTCAAATGTAACTCCATTCCTCTTGAATAGTGTTCGGTATATAGGCAATCCCTTCTTTAATACACTTACTTCTCGTTCTGTAGGTATCCCGAGAGGATTCGACATTTGATATTCTTCCTCATCACCAGAAGTATTGCCATCTAGACATTCATCAAAGTATACCTTGCCATCATCTTCTACAAACTTCTCACGCATTGCCTCGAGTGCATCCTTAATATCACTTTGCAGAAAGATAACATCTCCTTCTTCTTGATACTTGGCAAGTGTTGTAACCAATTCGGGTGTTACTACTCGTCGTTTTGAATGAGCCTTCTTGAAATGTGGGTCGGGGAATTGAATAGATACAAATGCCAATCTATTGTTATTATTCTCTAATTCATCCTTGGTAGCAGATCCTTGATACAAAGATAGCAATCTATCTAGATCTACATTTGCATTGCAACCGACAAAGCTCAATATACCTCCAAGACCACGCTTCTCTACTCTTGCTTGTGCATATTGACTAACACCAGGTCGTATTTCCAAACCTAAATAATTCATTGGATCTGGTAACCAATCATTCGTTGTATCCTCAAAAGTCTTTGTATTGTTCATATAACTATCATCTCTAACACCATTAAATGTTTCATTGTTATGATTATTCTTGTTACTACCATGCCGTCTACCAACAAGTTCTAATAGAAAGCCTCCTTTACCACAACCAATGTCCAAATACAAGGGTAAATTAACATTGTTGAAATCGGACTGAGGCCATTGTTTGGGTAAATCTGTTGCCATTTGATATCTTCTTGATAGGGGATTCACATGTTGTCTAAAGCGTGAGTATGCTTTTGAACTTTGATCCTTTAGATGTGGTAAAGACCATGGTGGGATATATCTATCATCTTCTTCTGTAGTAGTATTATCATCGCTTGTAGTGGTAGACTGTTCTGTAGTAGTATCATCAGTAGTAGTAGACTGCTGCCGCATTGTAGTAAAGTATCTTGTATTACGTGATTGTGTTGTAAATGCAGGAGCAGATCTTAGGCGTGCTAGCATTTGAATAACAATTAGAAGAAAAGAAATATTCATTGTTATATTATATCATCCCGCAATAGTAGCATATGATAGTCATTATTTGGCAGCAAACCAAATGAGTGGTGGCATCACTGAAAAGTTGATGGCAAGGATACCATTACTTTTACAATTATGATTCTCATCAATTATCAATTGATAGAGAAGTGATAGGCTACTAGGTATGGACTCGTCAAATTATTATGGAGTAATGTGTACTCTACTCATGTTCAATACTATACCACTGAGTTATGCATTTGTATCATTGCTGCAAATGTCATCTCTGCGACCAGGAAACGGTAGTTATAAACAACCGCAGCAACGATCGTCTAGCTACAAGAAGTTATCATCGTTATCATCCACTCCGTTTCCTTCGATATCAAAGAGGCAACAATCAAAATCGACAACTCAACGACACTATCATCAATATAATTCTACAGATTTCATGTATGATGGATATGATGGAGAAGATAGTGGTTCGGAAATGAAGGTAGAAGAAGATTATACTCGACAAAGTCCATTCCCTGATATGCCTTCACAGCTCTTCAATACTCTTGCTCAATCTCAATTCGAATTGCTCTCCAACTCTTTGGTACATGTCATTACAGCCACTAATAATGCTGATGATGATATCAAAGCTGGAACACCAAAGATAAGCTCCATGGTATTATATCTACCGAAAGAAAATCAAAACACTGGTCAACTTGAATTTGTACCGGCTGTGTCTTTCCCAACGCCACAGTCCGAGCGTGTATTCATTGCTGCATCCTCAGACTCGTCTAACAGTGGTATACATCAACCTCCGTCTATACCATTGGGATTGCCTGGTTTCTTCAGTGCTCAATCTTTGATACCTACATATCCATTTGTTAGTTCTACAGATGACAATGAGGAAGATGAATCCGATGAAATGTTTACAACAGTATCACAAGATAGTCCTATTAGTGTTAGTGTTGTCGAAGAGATTGCATTACCGAATGCTAATAGTGCAGTTGTATCAACAGATTCAGATCCAACATCATTGTCAGTAACGCTATTTAGTGGATTAGGAAAGTCCGCGTTAGTATTGTTTTATCATGCGATTTCAAGCATTCATTATGAAGTCTCGTTGATTTGGCTACTTCATACTTAATTTGCCTTTATATTTGATCACCTTTACAAGTCACACATACTAACAGAAGTTACAATCCTCTCTCTTTCATTATCATCACTTGTGCTAACGCGCATCTTCCAGACACGCTAGGAGTACTCATGATCTGGCCATTTAAATCTAGTGAACAAACAAAGTCATCATGGAAGTGGACAAAGCAAGACAAATCTCAAGTATCACGAGCTGCGAAATCATTAGCATTAGCACTATCAATGGATAATGAACGAGCCTCAACTCAATTAGCTAATGAAAACTTTCGAGTTCAAATGGCAGATAGTTTGCATCAGGTCAAGTCTCCATTACAGGCACTCAGAACATTCGGTAAGCTACTGCAACGGCAGTTAGCTGAGGAAAATCTCGAAGGAGGAGATGGTAGACCGGTAATGGAACGTGTACCCATAACAGCTAGAAGACAACAGCAAGCATTGAAACTTGCTGAAGATATGATATCTCAGGGTGATAGAATAATTGGATTACTAGAGCCAATGGATATGCTTGTTGAACAAGGAGGTAGTAGATTTCTACTACAAGGAGATACTGCAGATCAATCTGCAAATCAAGTAGATGCTACAGCGATTTTCAAACTACCACCGGCAATGCCAATCTTTGGGGAGTTCGAGCGAGAAATGGTCTATCCACAAGATGTGTTGGGGTCGCTAGTCTATGAAGCACAAGCAGTATCAAGAGAGAAGGGCATTAACTTTTTTGCTGTAGGCTTTGAGCCAGACAATTTGGATATACCGGGTGTGACTGTTTCTCCAACACATCTCAAGGAAGCAGTATCAAACATAATGGATAATGCAATCAAATATGTTAGAGTTAGACCAAAAGGCAAGAAGGGTCGTCCTCGCACTCCTCAAATCAAGGTCACACTTGTATCAAATGAACCTCCAATGCAGGTTGGAGCAACAATATATATTGAAGATAATGGACAAGGTATACCCAAGTCAGAAAGACGGAGAGTATTCGAAAGAGGATATCGAGTTGATACAACAAAAGATGCCGTCGATGGCAGTGGATTGGGTCTAGCCATCTCTCGAGAAATGATAACAAAAATGGGTGGTGAAATAGATATAATAGATGAAGGGCCAAGCAGATTAGACGGTACCACAGTTCGTATTATCTTATTCCGTGAATCTGAAGTATCATAGTGGGATGATACTACACAAAATCAAGCAACTAAAATTGGTTTCTACTTTAGATGATGGGATAACAAGTTGGGTGTAGCATTGGTGGTATTATTATATTGATATTATGACTACTTTCCAAGCATGAGAGAGAACTCATCAAACTCAATTTCGCCCGAGCCGTCGGTATCAATCTTATTAATCAATTCCTCAATATCGATAGTCAAGCCAAAGTCATGCTTGATAATCTTGATCATGGTCTCTCCTAAGAATGAGTATGGTGAGATGTGTTTGTGTGTACATATCAAGATGAGAACAAAATCAACAGTAGTACTTACTTTTTACATGTCCAGACTTGTCGGCCTGACCACCACAGGCAACAAAGGCATCAACCATATCATTTTCATCGTCAAGATTCTCGGCTCGATTCTTTTGACTTTCCACGACTTTAAGAAACTCTCCAAAGTCGATAGAGCCACTCATATTATCATCAACTTCAGATATCATTTGGAATAACTCATCTTCCGTCGGTGCCTGTCCCATCGCCTCCTGTATAAGTATGTGTGTGAAAGAGTAATACACAAAACAAGACGTGTAGAGATATGAAGGTGAAAGTATAATATCGTCAATTAGAAGTATTCTTACCAATACCTGTCGTAACTCCCAAACATCAATTGTTCCACTCCTGTCTTTATCAAACGCCAAAAAGGCTTGTCGACAACCATCAATATCTTCCTGAGATAGAACCATGATTGTATAGTAAAGATCAATCAGGAATGAATGAGTTGTAAGCAAGAGAAAGCTCTGAGTTCTTCTTTTGCTTTGTTGATCATTAATCTGTGTTAGTCACATCAGGGCAAACCGCAGTCAAAAAAGAGAAAATGTCTTGAAAAAAGCAAAAACTGAAAAGGCTCACAACCAAAGATCAGTAAGCTTAAATCGGAGTATAGATTGCAAACAGGTGTGTATGATTATAGAGTATTCTCTAACATGAATGAAGAAAAGGAATTACCGTCGTTATCGTATGCAGATGAAGATGCATCTAAAGAGAATATACCACAACAAGTCCAACGCCCAACATTGTCTTTGCAACAAGAACAAGAATTGAATGATGCAGTGGTAGCATTTATCCCTTCAATATTGGACGCTATACATGGTGAAAGTGGTAGTGGAAGTGGTTCTACCTCTATAGGTGATGGCGCAGATGGCGTAGGAGGGTAAGTAATATGTTTCATTAGTGTGTGCCTAACAACTTACCTCTTTACCAACTAACAATCTACACTCAATGTACCGTATATACACATCAACAGACAAGTTTGCTTAGAATCGTCATTACCTACTGAAGAACGCTTGGAGGAAGCTGCTTTAGAGAGGAAGCAATGGTTAAAGAAACACAACAAGAAGCTCGAGAAGTTTCGAGCTAAGAAGGATTACTTTGGTGTCTCGACAATCAAGAATGCGACCAAACCAAATGTTGTTCAAGCCGTTATCGGTTGTGGTCTTCTCCTTTACAGCTTCAAGCTTACATCAACACGTGCTCTTGGACGTCAGTATACAGTTACAGAGGCTGCTTTGTTCTTCGATTTTGCCAAGAGAATAATATTTATACTAAACGACTTGACAACTCCCGAGTTGAGATTGGCAAAAGCTGAGGCTCTCTTGAGTAGAACTGAAACAGTTTCTTGGGTAGATTGTAGTGCCGAGTTTGTTGGACAGACAGTGTATGACTTCTTCCAGAGAAGTCGTAACGAGGGTGCCTCGTTTAACTTCCCATTCCCAAACAAGGTCGACGAGTTGTGGAAGAAGGAAGTTACCAAGCGAGGCTTGACATGTGTTGATAATGAGTTTACTCTCGAGAGGAAACAAGCAATTTTTTGTGAGGTATTAAAGTGTATCATCAAGAAGTTGAAGAAGAAGATTACTACTTTAGCCAAAACTGCATCAGCCAATAACTCTGAGACACATAGATATGTGCTGGAGAATTGACAACAGATCTTCAATTATAGAGGAACAACATCTTGAAAGTGAAGAATGTGGTGTTTGAACGTTGTGTGAGTTACAAAGGCAATCCTAAAATAAAGCTTGCAATAGTGGTTGTTTGGTATTGTATGGGTGCATAACAAGTTGATTAACACTCCCAGCATGATTATAAGTCCTTCCACCATACTTTTACAGCCACTTGTTGGCAGGTTTCATGCCTCAGATTTGGATTTTCTGCCAATGGTCAGGC
>Ga0214478_101312_pt1 | contig 12802 bp, 10 predicted proteins | sample M1_20Mar14CPVII9_2_FD_178001 | JGI IMG/M metagenome (GOLD analysis project Ga0214478, IMG submission 178001) | Marine eukaryotic communities from Monterey Bay, California, United States - M1_20Mar14CPVII9sort6BwellD7 | ecosystem: Environmental > Aquatic > Marine > Unclassified | place: USA...
CATCAGAACCGTGCAACAAGTAGAAAGCTCAAGATCAAAAGATGTTTCTACACTATTGGCAGTCAAATCCTCAATGCAGTAGGAAGGTGTTAGAGAGGATATATTTCGTTTCATAACAACTACCAGATGAGGAATGATAAGCCAGAAACGCCTTGGTAACTTTTAATCTATTGTCTTCGTGACGATGAGTTTAAACACCAAGGACTGCGAAGTTAATAAAGTCTAGTGAGAGAGATGACTGAGTTGACCGCAATATAAAACCAAACAGGATTTTTTAAAATCCACCCAAACAACAAAGTAATATACCCAATCACTTACTTCTCTGACCAGTGGACAGATGACTCGGAAGATACCCCTCAACTAAGGATAACAAGCAAAAAGATACGGCATAAGACCAACTTCCCTAGAGAGAAATAGCATAGAGGCATGCAATCTTCTTTTTAATACTGTATCATCTGTATCTTGTTTATTTGATTTGTTTTCTTTACCTTCTTTTTAGCAGGCACTTTTCATCAGCAATGTGGTGTCTAGCTTGGAGCATCGGCCAGTCTTTCTTCGTACTTTGATACATCAACATTGCCTCGGTCAATTGAATTTGCTGCCTTTCTTAGAAGATAACCAATACTATTTCTGGAGGAAGAAGAACGCTGGGTTGTTGTTGATGATAAAAAGGATGTTGCCGAGGAACCTAAGCTCTTTTCTTTCCATGCTCTACTCTTTAGATCTTTTGCTCTCTTCTCAGCCATTGTCCGTATATGTTGTCGAGCTCCTTTTCTCAACAAGGGAGATGGCATTAGACCCAACTTAAACCACAATGGGAAATGGTAGTACTCTAATGGAATCTCATTGGCGGCTAGCTCGGCTGTAGACCACATACCATACCCAACGACTAGTAACAGGAAAGCAAGAGTTATTCCGACCTCTGGCCAATAACCAGCGAACTTCGCATAAAGTCCCAACCCTACTCCACAAACAGTGAAGACAAGTATACAACAAATAAGAACGTGACAAAGTAAGAGCAGATGACGAGCACCATAAACCCAATTCCGATGATTTGCACTAAACAGAATACTCATCAGCCATAGAAATGAACTAAACATTGCCTGGAATAGATTGGCCGTGATTGCCAAGGCCATGACTAGAAGAACGAACCGATATGTTAGCTAAAAGTACATATCATATGCTCAATTTATATACAACATCCTCTTACCTACTTCGAAAGCTCTGTTGATATTAGGATGACAATAGCTTGTTTCAGCATCACATCCTCCGTAACCTAATGCAGAACCCCACTCATAAAGAATGAATGTACCAGTCAAAAACAAAGCACCGAAGCTGAAGTATGCATCAATACATAAATGAGAGACTGTATGAGGGAGTTGCAAACAAAAAATACAACACTCCACTTACATTGCATAGGCCTCAGCTAGCATTACAATCCTTTCCGATCGTATCTCCATCGGTTCCAAGGCAAGGCTATAGAACCATGCCTTACTCGTTCCAAGTGATCCTGCGTATCCCTTTTCATTTACTTTGGCACCATTTTCACCGGTTACTATTCGTGTTGCCAAATTTCTAATCGATTTCATCATTGGATTGCCAAATATAGCATCATCAACGCTACCTAGTAAATCATCAAATAATCCTCTATCTTCTTCATCGTCAGCACCCTTGCAGAGTAAGAATTGAGCTGTATATAATAGAAAGGAGGTAGATGAGTTAGTACTAGTACATATTGCAAAAATGTGCACATGATATGCACAAAATGTATATATCTTTGCACGTCGTGCCGTCATCATCACATCACTCACCTAGTTTTGAATTAGAATCAGACAGTGCCTCTTCTAAACTACTAACATTTCGCTTTGGAGGTTTACGATGTGGTTCTTTGATATCATCCTCATGTCCATGTTCATCATGATTGAAAGAGTTGTGTGTGCTAGCGAAAGATGCCCTTCTATTTGAAATATCATTATCATCGTATTGCTGGGAAGAAGCATCACGCAGTATACTAGCACCAGCAGTTATTGTAGCTTTATTATCCATCTTGCTATCTTATTATTCACGTGAGAAGGAGAGGACTTGCAATAGCTACTCTGTATTTTTAGTTTTGGAGTTTGGAGCTTCCAACTTCCGATCAACACTGCACAAAATCGGAGACTACTGCTGACACAAAACTGCTATCATTCGAAAAAGCATGAAAAGACATCGGGAGCATCCTCGGTTCATTGTATCGACCGCCTCTACACACCATCTGTTTTGCATTTTTCATATTTCAATTTTGTGATTTGTGTCTGTGGGCCAGTACGGTATTCGATTTCTCTTATTATACGGTATCTTAGATAAATACGGTAATCAAGTACAGATAAAACATTAAAGGCTGAAGTGGATGATGATGCACTCTAAGGCTTTGTTTATACTAAATGTAAGAAGTAAGATACTGTTCATCTTCTAAGTACTGACATTAACAAACTAGCACACAATTCACCGTCTATAATTGACGAGGCTGTGCATACTCAAACTACTTCCAAGCGAATTCATCTTCAAAAGACAAACAAGAACCTTTATCAATATCTATCCAACATTCTCTCTCTCTACATAAAAAAAAACTTCATTAATATTGACCAGCGGAGAAACCAGAGCATGTACAAGTATGCTCAACCTTTGTCCCCTTTGATGTGAAGCTTGCCTTAAGTTTCAACATGAGATTCTTTGTCCCTAACATGGTATTTGTTACCGATATAGTTTGAGTCACCTCCTTGGTACTACTACCCCCGGTTACAGGCACGGTTGTGGATGTTGGAGGTTTCATTTCCATGGTTATATACTTTGGTACGGCCACTTGTAGCTTTATACCAACTAGCGCAGCATCCGTGGTGTTGATAAATCTTGCAACCAGGACGGAGTTTTGTTTATTAAATGCATCAGGCTTTGTACATTTGAATTCCACGGTAAGTCCTTGATGGGTAAACCCTGGGACAACAACCTCCGCTGGTGTTGGACCGCCCACTGCGGGGGCAGGCGCTGCCTGTTGAGGCTGTTGAGGGGCTAGTGTTGATGGAGCGGCTGGGGTATTGGATGATGAGCCGAAGGGATCGTTGGTCACGGCGGCAGTAGACATGCCCACTGCTGGTTGAGGAGCAAACAAATCATTAGCCATGGGGGCTGCGGCAACAGGTTGTTGTTGAGGTATTGCCGCTGCCGGTTGGGAGAACATGTCAAATCCTCCTCCTCCCATGTTGTTGTTGGCAGTCACGGGGGCAGCAGCAGTTACCGGTGGTGCCGAGAAGATGTCCGATAGTAGATCCACATCACTAGCTGGCGCAGGAGCTGCTGAATTGCCATTCTGCTTCACTGCCGCGGCGGGGGTACTATCTCCACCACCAAATATATCCGCCAAATCTAACAAATCTCCACCACCAGAAGAAGAAGACGGGGCTGATACCTGTGCCGCCGAACCAACACCGCCACTATCCCCTCCACTATCATCGAATGGATCCATCATGTCCCCTTCCATCATGGCACCACTTCGTTCTTCTCTCTTCCTTTGCATTAACTTCACATCCACGACAGGCATCCTTGCCAATGCCTCCTTGGCCGCAGTAATTACCGTTTCACTTACATTCTCCGTTCCGCCTCCACTACTACTTGCACCAGTTCCAAAAATATCCTCCTCTTCACCACCCTCGATACTACTTCCGTTACTTGGTAACTTGACCGATATACCCTTCATGGCATTCATCAAGGCACCATACTCACATGAACGTAACTGTAATTCAAGTGATGTTGATCCTTCATACTTCTTAACCAAGGATTGTAACTTTTCCAACGTGGCACCATCGGCAGCATTGGCAAATCGTTCTCGTAACTTGGTAAAGCATGTCAAGGCACGTTGCTTCACTTCCATTGGACAAGTGTGACGATTCATAACTTCATTAACAATATCAACAACTGATGAGGCCTCTAATGCCATGAATGAAACAGTTACGGGAGTTTCAGCAGGGGATACACCCACCTCGGCAAAGTTACCTGAACTGGATGGTGGATTATAACTATATGGCTTGAGTAACAAGTCACCATACTCCCCAATACACCAAATACCAACATTTAACAAACCACGTTGACTCCCATCATCATCACGGATTGCCTTGAGTAACTTGTGTGTGGAGTAGGCACGTAAATCCTCTGATGAGCGGGAGATGTAAACAACTGTGGAACTTTGTACATTCGAGGCACATTCACGTCCGGCAATTGTTAACATGGTAATAAGTGTGTCAACCCTCCATCGATCTTCTGGACTGAATTTATCAACAACACGTAAGACGCGATTACAAATATCCGACCGGTGTTCACGGGGACATAATACCAAATAATTTAATAATTCGGCTGTCAAATCTTCAACATTCTCTTGATTGACCAAATGATAGATTAATTCAAGTGCACGTTGACGGATACTAATATCTGGATCCTTAAGACAGTCTACGACTGTCGTACGATGACGTTGTAATGCCGACGCTGCAGTGTTGGCACCACCCTCACCATCCTCTTCACCGCCTCCACTTCCAGAAGAAGCTGTTCCACCATCGGCAATACAACGTGCCAAAGTATTCAACGCGACATATCGTATATTATTATCACGATTTAATAAAAACCTGCCCAAAATATTCACAGCCAAGACACGTAACCCATCATCACTCTCCACTGCCATGATAGTTTGAACACATTCATATAATATAGCATTACCTGCATTCTTACTAGTTTCAGTATTGGTAGCAACTTGTGCCAACACGTCATTCATCTCCTCACTTGCCTTGACATTATTAACACCCAATAATCTTAATAATGTTAAGATTTGTACCTGTAGAAATGGATCGGAAATACCAGCAACATCATGATCGGGCGAGTATCCCATACTTAGCAAATTGCGTAATAATTTCACAAGAGATGGTACTAATTTTTGGAATGCAAGACGACATACTGACACTCCATCATTATTATCATCCTCATCCTCATTTTCATACCCTAATCCATTCTCATTATTATATTCATCATCCATAACCAATACACGTGTCATTAACTGCACAACAGTAATTAATACACCATGACTCCGATCATTTAATAATGATACAACACGATCGACAAAGTCCTCGACCATATCATTACATTTACTTAAACATCGTGCCATTGCCAAACATGCCTTTTTACGTAAATATGGTTTACCGGATGTTAAATGCTTATCAACCTCGGGTGCCAAATCCCGCGACATGTCCTCGGTGGCTAAATTACCAATGGCACATAATGCCAATCCAACAATGAATTTGTTATTACTGTTGAGATCGTTTTTGAGTGAGTTGGTAGCGAGCATTAATACGTCGGCTTGTTCCGAGAGGAGGAGCATCATTCCTAGGTAGCCGATGCGTTTTTCGGGAAAGTGTGGCGAGGCTACTAATTTCATACATTCTAGTTGACCAAAGTGTGTTGGATATCCTGTTTTTAAGTTGTTGGTTGTTTGTGTTTATGGTTGATGTTAGGGTGTAGTTTATTGGGTGGTGTAGGGAAGGCAGGAGACATAAAGATGGTTAGAGAGACCAAACAGTATAAAAAAATTAACAAAACTTTCACAAACCAGCCGTCATCAGCCATCATCAAACCACGGCTCTTTCAAACCATGCCGTCATCGGACCCACATTCAATAGCTCATTAAAAGTTAACCTAACCCCACTGACAATATTACCAAACATGTATAATGACACCAAACCCCAATTAAATTGTAAATTTCCAACCAGCCCTAACTTTAACCAAACAACTCCAACGCCCCAGCCAAATACCAAAACACCCCAAGCAAAATATAATAAAAAACTTACCCAACATATGCATAAATAATAATTTGGCAACATTACGATGTCTATATTGTTCTTGTTCTTCACGTATAGCAGTTCTAATCATTGCCGACTCCTTGGCTATTACTGCACGTTCTTCCGCGGCTGTTTTACAGGCACGTACTTGACGGATTAAGTCTCGTAGTTTTAGTGACATCTTTTTTTAATTATTATTTTTAGTTTAATTGGTGATAGAAGGAAGGTTGTACTGTTGCTTATATATTGTATAGAGTAGGATAAAATTTTGGATTAATTTGGGGGTCACGAGTTTTGTTATTAATTTGTGATGTGATTATTTGTATGTTGTGTGGTTTGCTCGACGGCTTAATAATAATTATATTGGATAAATCTACTACCTAAACTCTATTTTCTTGCCCCTAATATATAATGATATTCGATCTACGCCTATATATTGCAATAAGCCGATAAAAACGTTGTTAATCAGTGTTAATGCTGGTTAATGACTGCTGATCTTTTGAAGTTCCAGAAATGTTTCAATATAAAATGAAGTTTCTAAATGTCCTCCCGCCCGACGGACAGACTATTTAATTAATTAGCGATCAAACTACTTCTTAACTCGTAGAATGACACTGTCTCAGTCTTAAAATCCACTGCCATCTACTGCCCAGGAATCAAAGAGAAGCCCCGTGAAGGGCTACTTGAATTTTTTAGACAATGCATTGCAAATACCAATGCTGAAACAACTAAAACAATCAACTAATAATCACGAAACCTACATACCATACTATAGCTAATTGATTTTGCAATATATCAATACCTAACCAACCAACCATGTCAACAAACTCTAACAAAAAAGATCCTGATGGATCCTATTACCACAACAATGATGATGATGAATTAATTAATAATTATTACTCAGACTTATTAAATCAACCAGCCTTCTTCTCTAGTACTACGACTAATAACGATGGACCAGCTAATAACAACGAACCAGACTATGGAAGGGAGGCTTTTTCTACTACATCTACATTAACTTCTATTAATGATTATGATATTACCGGCGGTAGTGGTGGAGATTATAATTATACTACCAGTAATTACGATCAAGGAGGAGAAGGACGCAGAATCTTGCGCTATGCTAATACGGGTGATACCAATGGTAGCCCAGATAACGATGTGATAGATGAATCGGCACGTGAAACTAACACTGACGGTACCAACACCAACACTTCACATGAATCGCCCACGACGAACAATACCACCACCAACACTTCCAATTCTCATAGTTCACCTGAACCTTCGCGTACTACTACTACCCCCAATAATAATACTAATACCTCAAATGGATCTTTGTCAGGAGGAAATAATATCATTGGTAATAACAAAGGAGAGACATATGGATGGGAGGAAATATCTGTTGATTATGGACAGCATCAGCAATTATCACCTGGTAATAATAGTGATGGGCAATTTCCTTCTGATGATAGTGATGAGAGTAAAGAAGTGGGTATTATTCAAAGTGTGTTGGGCATTTTAGGATTAAGTAGTGCTATTAATAACAAGAGGAAAGATCGTACTACCGAGGTGGTGCAAGAAGGAGAGGATATAGAAAAAGGTACATTAGTACAAGACCCGACAACTACGAGAGGATCTAAACCAACAACTTCGGAAGGGTCAGATTCGTCAGGTTTAGTACGAGGACATCCATTGTTTATATTTAATAAAAAGAAGAAGAAAGAGGAGAATAAACAACAACAGCAACAGAGACGACAGAGTAGTAGAAGACGTCATGGAGAACATCAAGAAGAAGGAATTAATGATGAATATCATTGGAATGAAGTTAATATATCCAATACAGACTCTGACAACACATCCTCTACCACCAAACGAAAGAAGCTAGCAGCCTTCTTTACACGATGTTGTCATATACCAACATTAATAATATTATTACTATTATTATTAGGTAGTGTTGCTACTGTCATTTCTATAATTATATTACGTCGTGGTGGTGAAAGGAGTGGTGATGGGGGGATTAAATTGGATGGGGGATTAAATGACTTTCCAACTAGCAGTCCAACTAATACAAAGTTGGTGAATGCTTGTGTTTGTTATCCAATTAATAATACTACCGCCACTACCAACAACAATACTATCAATAACAATACTACCAATGATAATAATGCACCATCCTCTACAATTAATTCAGGAGTATATACCATTGGTGGTATTAATTATCAATGCCTTAATGATGATTCAACAATCGTACCCGAATATTTAACAATATGTATCTACCCAACATTTAATATATTTAGTGATAAATATAATATGGATGGATATAATTATGGCAAGACTAATGATGAACAAGTAATTAATGTTGATGGGGATGTTACAATATCAACATTTGGGGAATTAACAGCAGTACAACCACCAGTTAGTAATATAAATACAGAAATTAATGTTGCGGGTGTTACATCGTTTGGTACATTAAATGTTAATAATTTAGATATGTCATTATTATTATTAAATACGGATAATTTATTATTGGAAGAGGAAATTATGAATTATTATGAGGATGCTATTAAAATGGGTAAGTTTTATTAATATTTTAATTGTTTATTTATTGTTTGGGTTGGTTTTCGGGGAATTTATTTAGAAATGGGGGAAGGGGGATTAATATAATTAAAGGGGATGTAATTAGGTTTAATTAATTGGGGGGATTATTATTATCGGGGGATTATTGGTGTGGGTCGGTTGCATTACGGGCGGCGTGGATATATATTATCGTCCGTCATCTCCCCGGGAAATGGGGGATAAATTGCAATATTATTTTATGTTTTATTGGTCTATGGTGGAGGAACGGGGGTAGGGGACAGTGTTTATCCCCTTCTGTTTATGCGGGGAGGGATATATGATACATACACCCAAACTCCCGGCGGCGGCGGCAGGTGTGTTTTCAAATATATATGGCTGTTATACTTTGACTAACATTTATACATGCCTCTTCATCTCTCGAAAGAACTTGATGGTATACTCCCCCCAGGATCATATATCGTTAATGTCACGTCCATTGACGAGAATGGAGTTATCCAGTACGAGATTACCACATATGCCGAATCAAGTGCCGAGGCGAATGCTGCCGCCAGTTCTGTCAGCACGGCTTTATCCCAGGCCTCAAGTTTGACATCCATTACTGAATCTGTCTTTGAGGCATCCCAAGCTTCTTCGGATTCTTCCATCCAGAGTGCCATTACGTCCTCGACAAGTATTGTCTTTCATACCGCCGGTGGCACAACCGAGTCAACGACGTCCAAGGTAACATCCACGGGTCAACTTAGTGTTGTTGGGTTTGATCCGAGTGTCCTCACGTCTGCCGAGATAGAAGAAGCGAAGCACTTCTTTGAAAGTGCCATTACCCAAGAACTTGTATTACAAGGCCTGTTACAAGAAGGATCCTCCGTTGTTGTCGTCACTGACATATCCAGTGATGGATCATCTGTTCAATATGATGTCATTTTCTATGGCTTAACAAGCACAGAAGCTAGCTCTGCCATTACTGATGTGCAGACTTCCTTGTTGAACACGTCAACATTGGCATCTATATCAAGTATCGTTCAAGAAGAATCCTCGAGCTCGTCATCATCATCTGCTGCTGTATCGTCAAGTTTGTCAACCGTGAGTATCACTGAGAACACTCAGTTAGGTACGACCGGTTTGACCTTGTCTCCAGCGGAAGAAGAAGTAGCCAAGTCATACTTTGAAGAAGCCATTGCAACGTCGTTGGGATCTATTCTCCTCCCTGGATCCACATTGACGGTCACAAGCGTCAAGGATGGAGTAGTTTCATATGAAATTACTATGACCGTCAGCTCGTCTGAAGTCGCCGAGTCTACAGTGACGGCCATTGAATCTTCTCTTGCCGAGCAGTCGACGTTAGAAGACATTACATCCTCAGTCGAAACTGCATCCTCAAGTATATCTGTTACTACATCAAGTGATTTATTAGTGCCCAACCTTAACCAAGAAGTACAAGTTGTTGGGGTAGCCGCCACTGGATCTTTTGCTACTACTAATTTGGACATATCCTCCTTTACCGAGGAACAAATATCTGAGGTTATGGGATATTTTGAGGCTGCCATTGCCCAAGAAGTTGATTTACCCGTGGGGTCCATCGTTAATGTCACGTCCATTGACGAGAATGGAGTTGTCCAGTACGAGATTACCACATATGCCGAATCAAATGTTGGCCTAGATATCCAATGTTATTGAGAGGCGTGGTAAATCATTACATACTACCACTGAAGACAATCATCTTAAAACAAAAATACTCTCTCCGCCGTAGTACCGATTGTATCCTCTTCTTTTTCTTCTCTAAACATACCTCGCATATGTGCAGTGCTCTTTCATCTGCTATGTAGGAGTCTCACCTAAATGCTCTCTTCATGTACAACTGCCTTTCCTTTAATCAATGATATACGTCATCGACATATCCTCTCCTTCAAAACCCTATTTTGTCAGAGTCAGAATGCTCTCACTCTCATTACTATTACTTTCCACAATGATAACATTTGTACTCATACCTCCAGTACTGACATACCCCCCCCCTATCTCAATCTACATCTTTTGCTACTTTCTTTCCGTGTTTAGCACAAAGCCCCTTTGATCGTGACTCGGCATTACAACCATCGTGTATACATCGTTTACGTACAGCTCCGTGCCTTCTACAAACTCCTCCACTCTGGGCAAGATTCTTGCAATCCTTGTGGGTACATAACGTACGAGTATATCCTGCTCCGTGTTTATAACATAGACCTCCGCATTGAGCATTACTTTTGCATCCCCTTGCTGAGCATTGTTTCTTATAAATTTTCTTAGCCCCATGCCTTCTACAGACTCGTCCATTACCCTTGGCATCATTTGTACACCCTTCAATCTTACATTTATACTTTTTTGCTCCATGTCTAATACAAAACTTTCCTCCATTATTATTTCTAGCTTTATTGTCGCATCCCTCATAGGTGCACATCTTAGGAATATAAACTTGTTTCCCACCATGCTTTAAACATCTTCCACCTCCCTGAGCCTTGTTCTTGCATTCTCCTTCGGAGCATGATATACGATTTTCTTTCTCAACAGTTGCTGTAATACTGTCGTCTCCCTTTCCCTTTGGGATCTTTGTACACTTAGATGGTTGTTGCCGTTGCACATCGTGATGTATATCCTCAGAAATCGTCCTCGTCCTCTTCTTTGACGCACGCTCTGAATTTAGTGACGAAGAAGACTCTGCTGCTATCAATTTCTTTTTAGTTTGACTACACTGATATACGGAAGCACCTAATCCATCGTCACCACCCTTAACCATTGCAATAATATCCATCGTGTTATCACCATTATTTCTTGTGCATATCTGCTCGTCCACTTCTTTCGTATCTTCTTCTTCTTCATAGTTTATATCTGGGACGAACTCACTCAACGGTGGAATCGTCGGTACTAGAAAATCGCATTGATTATTCATCTTTACTTTCTGCTGTTACTGATATGCTATGGGTATATCGAGAGGAGAATATCATCTCCCGACATCATTGCTCACATCAACTTCAATGCAAAATGTCAAGATTATTCGGCCGGTATCTTTTTTGTGATGAGAGATGTACGATGTGTAGAAATTGTATAGGTCAATTGATATGCTCTTCCAATACAATGCCGTCATCGTCATTCGAGCCATTACATCGTATAGTAGTATCCAAGGACATTGTTGTTGTTAGTGATGATACGTGGCGGCGACGGCGTTGCAATGAGGATACCACAACTCAAAGTAACAATAATGTTCTAAATCTAATGATGATTTGTTGTGAAGAGAATGAACCGTATGGTCCTCCCGCTGCTACTGCTGCCATGTTCTTAGAGTTACTTTGTACTGCACATGAACAACGATGTAAAGATGATATATGTAGTGCTAAAGAAGTGGCGGCGGCTGATGATGGTACCTCGAGCAACGATTCTACAAATCTTACATCAATTTGTTATGAGGATTAGAATAACAATCTACCATGCACAAGCAAACGATTATCCAACAACACAAGAAGAATGGGATAGTTATAATGGGATCATCATACCAGGTAGTTTATCAGCAGCATACGATACACATATTGAATGGATAAACAAATTACAAACTATCATCCAGACCGAGATTGTTGCAAAGCAAAGAAAATGTTTGGGTGTTTGCTTTGGTCATCAATGTTTTGCTCATTCGTTTGAGCTTATTGATGGAAAAGAGGACAGTGATGTATCTACGAATGGTAGTGGTAGTAAACAGCAACGAAGAGGGTCAGCATCAAAATGTACAATTGGTAACATAGCAGGACGAAAATCATTCAAGTTAACAACGGAGGGAAAGTTTCTTCTCAGAAGTAGTAGAAGTTCAACGACAACATCAAACAAGGATTGTATAGATATGTTATTTACAAGAGGTGATATGGTTGAATCATTACCATCAGTGGCTGTATCACTATGTGGCACTGACGATAATAGAACTTTACCGAACGAAGCGTGTGCATACTTTGCAAATGAAGATGAGATGCACAAGTTTCAACAGCAAATTAAGCAACAGGATGAGAAGAAGTCATCGTTAGTGGTAGACAAACCCAGTGTTTGTGATGAGGTAGTATTGCCATATGCAATAACATTTCAAGCACATCCTGAATACATGACGACAAAGGGATACAAGATTAATTATGTAAATACTGTAAAGGCAATGAAAGAACGTGGCTCAATTACAAATAAACAAGAAGAAGATGCAATTGATGGTGCCAAATTGCATTATGAGATGTTAGAACGTGATTGTTTAGATGCCATTGTATCGACAGGGGTAATATTGGGATGGTTTTAGTGAAAAGATATGTATATAAATGTATATAGAATATGTATATAGAATCTGTACATAAGGGAATAGAACAGAAACAAAG
>Ga0214478_101315_pt1 | contig 12764 bp, 8 predicted proteins | sample M1_20Mar14CPVII9_2_FD_178001 | JGI IMG/M metagenome (GOLD analysis project Ga0214478, IMG submission 178001) | Marine eukaryotic communities from Monterey Bay, California, United States - M1_20Mar14CPVII9sort6BwellD7 | ecosystem: Environmental > Aquatic > Marine > Unclassified | place: USA...
TGAAGGAGGAGAAGAAGGAATGGCACGACATCATTATGGATTACAAATACCACTAGTTGAAATTATCAATGATACCAACTACAACACTCAATCACATCAATGTCATATATTAGAAGAGGAGATTAACGACCCTGCATTATTTGCAAGTATTGAACGTGATAAACGAACTGTTCGTATATTAGCAGCTCGTATGTTATGTAACCTCGTGACAGATAATCCATTAGCTGCCGAGTTGGTATTGAAAGATATACCATTCTCTCCCAATCCTGACTTGAAGGAACGACGGTTGGCTACTTCTATCTTTGGTTCGAGGGAACAAGCTCAACGGGTAGATGGTCATCAAGGTCCAAAGCGTAGTAATAGCAAGAGTGATGATGAAATTATATTCTGGTCTGATTTGATATCAGTTACAGCAAAAGTTCAACCGGCAACAGCAGCGGTGGTTAATAATGGTAAAGGTAAACGTCATGGCGATGATCAATCATCCGGCGAGGATCGCGAGGAGTTGGCTGCGGTGTCAGCGGCATTACACAATCTATTAACAAGCTTGGAAGCACGAGAGTCATTATTGGAACTAGATGATGAAATGAAACGACGACGTCGAGAAATTGCCAAGCAGCAACAGAACATACACTTGTCGTCGCCACAGCGGAAGGTTTCAACCGTGATTGGCGACGACGACGAGGATGACGATAATAACAAGCCGATAACACCAATGGATGCAGGATTTGAAATCGCCTCAGACGGTACCTTGTTGAATGCATTACTGAGGAATATATTACCCACCAAGGCAGTATTAATGCAAGCAAAACGTGATAAGGAGCGCAGTGAACCATCTCGACCACAGTTTAAGTCATCATCGACAACGGCTGATGATAATCTTTCCGACTCTGCCACTGAATGGATCTCATTAATATTGGAACGGCTCGCATCTCGTGGCTTGTTACCCAAGATGCTTCAATCGGCAGGTGGTACATATATGAAATCAAAGACTGTGACACCCGAACAAGTTGTGTTAGTATCATGTATCCGTCAGGCAGTGGATGATTATCACTCGGCTCTAACCTCCACAGGAGAAACTGGTGGATTCGGTCGTCGAAGACTGAGTATAGCTGCCAAGTCGGCTGGGATAACTATATCATCCAGGCCGCATCCACTGTGGGGGAGGGCAGATCCACAGGCGGTAGCAGCTCGAGATTCTAGGACTGCAGTTCCGGTATTACTTTCACTTGCAAATGAGGCTGAGGAGATTAGAATACGAGAGAATGAACTCAAGCAAGATCTATCCGTTGCAATATATGATGGTGAATTGAACTGCACATCTCGTATTATTGTTGACTTGGTCGATATACTTGCACAATCTCTTGGACGGCATGCTGGATCATACCTCAATGGGTTTCAAAATCAAGGAAACAAGCCACAGTGCTTCATTGCAGATGCAAGGTCAGTACTAGGACGAGAGACGACCATCATCAAGAGTTGTTGTGAGGACCTGGGAAGGATATTAGATATGACGTTAGCAAAGAATCAGGGTAAGAAGGCTCGTGAAATGGAACTTAGTGAACAAGATCAACATGCTGCCATTGTAAATGTGCGTTTGATTGGAAACATCATATTCCAATGCAGACACAACCAAGATTTAATCCGAGTATGCTTTAGTGATCTCTCATCACTAGTACTCACCGAGGAGAAGACTGCTCAAGATCGTTGTAATGCATGGTACTCACGAGATGACATTATCAAGTTTAAGAAGAATGCTCATCTCACATCTTGTGCACTTCGAAAGACGAGAACTGCCAAGGTTATGAAGCACATTGCAAGTAGTGCATCTCATAATGCTCCACTTGCAACCGTCGACGTCAAAGGGAAGGAAGTTATTAGAGGTATAGAACACTTGATATCTAGCGAGGTCATGAAGTATATCATCGACCGAAGGAAGAGTCTAATCAAAAGAGTCTTATATGAACAGAAGATACAGAGAGTTGAAGGCATCAACGATCCTTCAGCGTTAGCATATCTCTCTGAAGTAAACTCTTCATTCTCCAAGGAGTGGTGCTCTCGCATAACAACCTTCCAATATGATGCTTAAGCTATTGTACATAAGATATATGGACACCTTAGGTGGCTAGTGATGGATGATATCCAACTAGTAACACTATTTCTACTTGGTGGATTGTTTGTTGTTTGCAAATACTGTACTGCAATTTTGAGTGTAAATAAAATAAGCTTTGAACATATGCTATACCTTGTGTCTCTTGTGCACATATAAGTATTAGTTTTGATATAGTCATTAGCGTTGTGTTAGCCTCTTCTCTCACTAATACAGGAACTCTGTCTTTGTCATCTCTTTCCTCACATTGATATGGTCCGAGGCTGATGATCCTTCACGCAAGTTCATTATCATTTGCAGCTCCATAAATCCGTATGATTATCACAGCGAAGCAACTTTAAGTTACTTAGAAAAGCACTTCATAAGGACCTCACTTTCTGGTTTTGTTTCTGATGAGTATATTGGAAGGTAGACCTCACCGCCATTAACCAAATCTCTTCGTTGATGAGCAACCCAAGGTTCTAGCGGTCCTAACTTTACTACCGAGCCAAGTATGGGAAAGTAACTTGTTCCACTCATATAGGAATTCTGAAATTGAAAGACGTCTTTAAAAGAGTTTGTAAAGTCCAAGCGTTGCTGTCTACCCCTCACAGATTGTTGGCCTTGTGCCGATACCTTATCTTCCAAATCTGGATTGACGAGTATGACCGGTCTATCACCCGCGGCTTCTACCATCTCTTCTAGATTTTGTATAATGGAAGATTCAAGTCCAATCATATTTTGAGGACATATAAGAATGAACACATCATCTTGCTTCTCGCCGTCAACTACATGATCCTTTCCAACATGACCGAAATTGATATAGTCACCAACCATGCCTTCATTCTGCTCGCCTTCACCTGACTCCCAATCCATTCTTTGTAGTATTGTATGCACACCATTGAGTTGTTTCGGAACACCAGTAAAGATCCCAACGCCCATACTTCCCTGGAAGATGCGCGTTATCACGGGTTGTGAGGATGAAAGAGGGGCGATTATAACATGTGTTAGTGCATATGTTATGCAAGGGCAATCAAAAAGGCAGATAAATGTCAGATGAATAGCCAAGTCACAAAGACTTCATATTGAACACACTGTAAAACAACACTGACGCGGACTTTCCTGTACACATACTCTGACCCTAAGATTTTGCTCTGCCAGTTTAATTGCTATGCTTCTAGCTAGTTCCAGCAGGGTACCGATACGATATGAGTCCATTTGAGGGTTCATCTCCGGGAACATTACTGTCATCTTCATTCGATTTGAAATTTCCTTATTGGAGCAAAGGATGGCAGCCTCAAGAGCTGCATCTGATGCCATCTCATAGAAATACTGTCGAACATACCTGTCTACAAGTTAAGAAAGATTATAAATAGGTCAGCTCTGCTTCGAAATAAGTTATGTATCGCTTTTTCACTGGGCTACTCTTTCTATCATTGAAGATAGGACCTCTCTAGAAAAAGTGAATAAAAGTGCCGATATATTTCAATCTTTGCCCGTGTCGTATTATATATGACACCCATCATCATTCAATTGACATCTCGTATATGTGTGGGCTCTACTGAGGCATTTTACAAAACAAGTTCATTCTAGAAAGGTACTTACTGTGTGGAACTTGATTTAGAAACATATCATCTTTCAATTTACCAACGCCCTTGCCTCCAAGCTGTACCCCCATTTGAATCATCTTCCCCGTTGCTTCATATGCTTCTACTATATTGCATAATCTAATCATCCTTCGACAGAAGTTATCAATAGGAAGTTCTACATTGTTTATCTTCAGTGGATCAATCTGTGGTAGAGTAGGATATGTTTTAGCCATTCCAGAGACTGTATCACTATCTAATTTGATTTCGACAGTTTCCTGTTTCTCTTTGCCATCATCTTTGATTGTCGCCTTTATGAATATCGACTCAGATGTGATATCACTAACTTCGGCATCATCAATTGTAAATGCACCTCCTCTCCACATATTCTTCTGTATAGCGGTGGTACCCAACTCCGAGAAAGCACGGACAAAGGGTAGTAGAACATCAGCTTTGTGATGTTCATTAAGATATGATTTGCAAAAGTCGAGCTGCAGTATAATATGTATTGTATTCGTTTAGTGTTTGCAATAAGTAATGGGTAAGGGATATAATAAGTATCATATACACAGACAAAAAAGATGAAAAATATTATAAATATCCAATACCTGCTTTTCATCTAGATACTTGCTACTGTCAACTTCAATTGTTGTTGAAGAAGCTGAAAGTGAAGATACACGAAGTTTGTGATGAATTTTTGTGAAAGATTGGACGCCGAATCCATCGATACTAACTGCTACCAGCAACAGCAACAAAGGCACTGATATTACTATGCTATACCTACAATCAAACATTCTTATTGCCTCTTATTGCAGCAGTGCTAGGTAGCTTGCAACAACAACATGCTAAATGCAATGTACATACCGTACTCTGTACTCTCATAAAAGGATACAAGCATATCTTTCACAAGTCATAACGACACAAGATAGAATGAGCCCCCCATCTTTGTAACTCGTACTCTCGTACTTTCAAATCAATGTCAAAGTTCGACTGACAACAACCACCTATGTATCGTAGTGAGGAGAATACCTATGCAATGAAAGTATATTGACAATATGGCTATCATCAAAATTCATTGCAATATCTGATATGAAGTTCACAAACAATCTTAACAAATCTCCAAACAAAAGTTGTTGTTGTGGAAAAATAATATTAGGCTGGCATCCGAGAATACTTGCACTACTAATAACAGTAGCCCTAGGTTTATCAATAGTATCATCACTCGATTGTAGGTATATAATAGTTGATCTTGGCTTCACACCACAACGTTACTTTGATGATACATTAGCGTTTGGATTATGGGCTTACTCTGCTCCGGGCGGTAGATGTTTATCATATTCAGAATCACGTCAGATTGGTTTATTCTCCGAGGGGGATATGACATATACAAGTTTATTAATGAATGGTGATATTAATTGGACTATAGCGAGGATATTGGCATTAGTGGGCGTTGCCTTTGGATCTATTGCATTGGTAAGTCGTTCAATTTATTGCAATTGATAATTATTACACATTCTCTGACCGACGAATCTCGTCTCTCGTATCTTCTTTTAGTTATCAATCTTATACAATTTATGCAAAAAAGAACCACATCTTGTGGATATTATATCATACACAACCATAACTGCATTTCTGAGTGAATGTAAGACATCATTTCGAGTTAGTCCATATCTTGAAGTATTGTTTATCTCACTTCCCCCCCTCAACTCTCCCCTCCTCTCTCCTTCTCATATTATATTATTATAGGCGCTAAATTTGGTTTATTCTTGGGAACAGATATCTGTACATCTGAAGAATACTGGTATAGTAATATATCGGAGCAGTTCTCCGGATCTAAATCCTGTAAGATTGGTATGGGTGGCTACCTGAGTATAGGTTCATTTGTAGCCTACTTTATCAGTATGATTTTAGCAATTAGCAACTTCACAACTGCACCTCAAACTGATTATACCCATGGCGAAGAAGATAGTTTACCATCATGGATGTTGGACGAAGATGGTACAATAATACCAAATGCCAAAAAGCCACCAGAGAATAAGGTGCCGGATTATAATCGTTCCAGCAATTATGATTGGTCAACCCAATCAGGTAGCCTCGAAGCTTCTAAGAGAAATGTAAACAACAGCAACAGGTTACAAAGTAGTAGGACCGGTCCTTCCTCAGCAGCCGAGCGTCATCGAAATATGCAATCAAGTTTTAATCAATCTGATTCAAGAATGCATAGGAGGGTTGGCTCTCGAGATAGTAACGTCCACTCCAGTTTCAATTCAGATGATCAAAGACTACATGATAGTAGGGTAGGTTCTCAAGATCATCACAATATGTATTCCAATTTCAATCAATCTAATCAAAGACTGCGAAGCAGTGGAACTGGTCGTTCACCTGATCGTAGTAATCATGTACAAGCGAGTTTTAATCAATCCGATTCAAGATTGTACAGAAGTAGTAGAAGTGGCGCGAGAGATCGTAATGTACATTCCAGTTTCAACTCAGAGGATCAAAGACTGTATGATAGCAGAAGAGGTGGTCCTTACAATGTAAATTCTAGCTTCAATCAATCCAATCTATATGATAGCAGAACTGGGAATGATCAGCAAGTAGAAGATTATGCTATTGATGAGATGATTGAGGAAGGTGGAGAGTACGAGGATGAGTTAGGTGACTTACCAGAGTTTCAAGGCTACAGTAATCCTCCTCCACAAGATGATGAGGTTAGTGAGATGACATGGGATATGGCATACTGAATTTTAAGAATCAACGAAGGACGGATCTTTATACATTTCAGAATAGACAACACGGAACATCAATACAACATAAGTAGATGAATATAAAATTAGGATAGTCAAGCTATAGGTTTACTTTAACACTTCTTTAGCTACCTTTTATTATTGAGAAGAACACCCAGGGTCTCAGTACAGTAAGGACAACTACCGTAAAGCCGATCAAAACTGATCTTTGCTGTTGGCAGCGAATGTAACCATTCAAATAAACATGATTCGTGATAGTGCCTATTGCAACTGGGGTTGCTACATTTTGCTTCAGGAAGTGGACCGTCTTCCGCGCTTCCCTCTTCCGTAGGTAAGCGGTGTGTATAACATATTCCACACTCGACCAAGAAGTCACTCTTGTCGGTTGAAGGAGCTAACGGGGAAGGAAGCGGTGAGCCAAACCATAGTTCAAGATTCTCACGAATACTCCGTTCTTCAGACCATCGTTTTGTGTTTGCGGGTTTGTCTTCACTTTTGCCTTGTGACTTTTTCTTTGAATCTTCTTGTTTATTGTCTTCAGCAACAAATTCAGCAAATGAAGTTCTCCAGTCAACAAAATCTCTATTGTTATCTCCACTTGCATTGGCTGCAGCTAACATAGTCGCCTTTGTCACTCCAAGAAATCGTGTCATAACAGGCACACCTCTAGCATTCTCTGGGTCTAATACAATCACCATACTTGCTCCTCCTTCCCATAAAGCAATCCTCCGTTCAACACTACATCTTCGTGCGGGTAACGAAGGTTCTAATATCCACAGGTGTGCATCTAAATCATCCAGCTCATTGAATAGAGGTTGATACTTGATGAGTGCTTGTTCAAAATGATGTTGTATTGTTGGTAGTGTTTCAGTATTGTTCGAAGCAGTATTGGTACCATCCTCCCACCATTTCTCAAGACGAATATTCTTATCTTCGAGTACAAATTCAGATGGCATATCCATTGTAAGAACAATGCTTGGGTATAGCTCAGCGTGCCATGTATGACTACGCTTCTGATCATCAAGACATGTTACTGATAGAGATGTGAGATCAGCAGGTGTGTTGTTTTCATCCCCAGAACTACTACTATTAGCAGATGATTGTTTATGAAGAGTTACATCGGTAACAGTTGGCATTGATTGAAGCACACTCAACTGACGAGTAAGGGAAGAATAGTACTTCAATGGCGGAGGAGATAATGAAGATGCAGATTGCCCTGATGATACTTTGCGTTTTCTACTATTGTTTCTATCAGTTCCACCACTAATACTACTTTGTGATTTCTCTTTCCGTAGCTGTTGCTGCACAGCTGAGAGAAGCTCACACATTATTGCTTCTGATCTTACTAAAAACTCTTCTTGTATATTTGCTGCTGATAAATTATTCATATTCATACTATTATTATTTGCAATCGCTCCATCTGAAGCATCCTTTAAACGCTCCTTCAACTGAACCTCTAAAGATTGAGCGATTCTAATTAATTCATGTGAAGGATGCTGCTTCTTGTTATTTGCATTGTTATTTCTACCATTTGTATGTATGGTATCGAATAATTTGGGTAACAAACGATCGCTTTCATTTTGTCTCCGTGTATTTATCTGTTTGGATTGTATAGGGATAGCACTCAAAGTTGATATATCAGGGCTTGCCACATTCACATTGTTTGCATTTTGATTTTGATTGTTTGTGTCACTATCATTTACAACACTACGTATTCTCAAAAGACAGTGATACTCTGTAGAATGAAGAGTACATTCCAAATATGTGGAGGTGATATGAGTAAGGATTGGCGGCCCTATTGAATTCATACTACAAGGGTCAATAAACTAATAAATGAGGAGGTGAGGTAATATTTAGCGATAAAACGACCTAGAACTATAGATCCTGAGGTATGTATCGTATGTCAGTGAGAGCAAGCGTATCCAACTTGCGATTATGTATACTTGCTCGAGGAGGCTAGAGAGATGAGTATACACTATTCGGTGTACTCTGTGGAAACTTGGATTCAGTATGAATTGCAAACAATTGAATATCTTATCTTTAGTCAATCATACTCTTAATGAAGTGATCTGTGATCACTCTTCTGAACCTACTCAAAACATCTACTAGTACATACAAAGTTGCTACTCTCTTCCCAACTCCTCTTCCAAACAATCCTATCATCTCTTTGTATGTGTATTATGAATGTAACTATTCCCCATCTCCTTTACCCATGTCATTCAATATCTCCTTCTAACCAGACCTTTCTTATCCAGTTATACAAGCGCAGAGACGATTGCAATGATACCAACAACAATAGGGTATACAACATTCATCTGAGGAGCGGCATTTGCATAATCACTTGTCTTGAGCTTGTTAATCTTTGAAGTAAACGCTTCATCTTCAGTCCAATCGCCGTCGCAACAGACACGGATACGCTCTCCTGGCAAGTCCATCTCTGTAATCTCATCACTAGTACCGTCACCCCAGAACACATTGAAATTCTTAATAAAGCATCCACCACTGGGTACGTCAAGATGATTCTCATTGTAGATGTATTCATATCCAGCTGCATTCAACTCATCAAACTTGGTATGACACTCATCATATGACAGACAGAATGAATCACATCCAGCCGTGAGGCCGAGGTAGGAGATGATTACCATGAGAGGTAGTAGAGTGATATTCTTTAGTTGCGCCATGGTCGTCGTCGTCGTTGTTGTGTCGAGTAGTCGAGGAGACAAAGTGTTGGGTATGATGTGTATGATATGTTTAGTTTTAGTTTAGTTTTAGCTTTATGTGCTGCTTTTTATGAGAGTAACAGCTACACGATCTTGTTAGAGGTACAAATAAGTGCATGAGTTACGATCCGTCAATATTTCATTACCATATGTGCCAATTTTTAGTATGATAATCGACCGACAAATGATGTGAGTAAGGATGTCATTGCAATAATTAATCTGTAGTCCGCCATACCCCGGTTTTTACCTTTTTTATTTGTTATCTTCCATTTGTGAGCTAACCCAAGGTGTCCCTTCATTCATTACAGTGGTGTCCCACGAACTATACCCCCCGGGGGGTATAATGTTTTAGACTAGGCTGAGATTTGGGAGGGGGGTATAACTTATTCCTTAGTAGGTACACTAAGTAATCTGCGGAAGGGGGTACAGATTTCATACTAGACTGACCTCGAGGAGAGGGGTATAGTGGAGGTTTGGGGGGTATAGTTCGTGGGACACCACTGTAGATCAACTAAATTAGGTATGCGCTGCTATTTGTTATTGTTGTTGTTACAATATCCGCTTGGTTAATAAAAGAGCGCGTTGTAGTATAGTAGTATAGTATTTTAGTTTCACGGTATCCGATAGTAACACAATATTTATATATTTTCTTGTAAAGACATATAATACAAGTATAATGTCATCATCAATGAAACATCGCAAACAACATCCACACCAACAACAATTAGATAATGATACTATAGTTTTTCCAAATACATTAGAAGCTCCATCTCCGGGAACTTCATCAATGTCAAGAGAATTACCTCCAGATTCTGGCAATGGCAAGTTTATGTTAGATCTTCCAAAATTGCATGGAAAAGGAAGAATTGCAACTCGATGTGCTGGTTATAGTTCCTATCATATACTAATGTTTACATTAGGTCTTACCGGTGTACTTCTAACTAAATCGTTAGTAAAACAATATCTTAACAAACAATCAGATACTCATATATCAATATCACCGACTGTAAAATTAGTACCAAGAGGTATTATATCAAATGATAATCAATACTTACCTTTATTATCAACACTTACATCAATAGACGACAGTAACTCACTCAATTATGGTGAAAGCCCATTAATAGGGATATATTCTTTGGATAATGATAATGCTGTGAAAGGTACAATTGAATTTCCAACTATAGACTTGTCAACAGTATTGAAAGAAGAGGCTTTAACTGGATCAGTATTTCTTCGAACATCAGGAGTAGTAGCTGACGAGTCATTATTGAATGACTCTACATTCAAATCGGTAATTGTAGACGATAATAGACATTCTGATCATGCATTAGTTACAAGATGTGGATATAAAATGGGTAAGGTACCGAATCAAGATCGAAGTTTTATTGCCAACTTTGCAGATTCTGATAAAGAAGGGAATAATCAGGCAATGTTGATGGGAATATTTGACGGGCATGGAGGTGATGGTCATAAGGTATCACATTTTATAGCTCTCAACTTTCTAAAGACATTTACAACAAAAACAAAGAACTCCGAAATAAAACAGGCGCTGATTGATACTTTTATTGATGTGGATGAGAATGAACCCGTCAAGGGTCAGGGTGGCAGTACCTGTAGTGTTATCTATTATCATGGATATGATTCAAAAGTCTATGTTGCAAACACAGGAGATTCAACTACATTGATTGTGTCATACTCAACAACAACAAAGAAATCCACAATAGTTTACCAAAATAGAAAACATAAGCCACACTTGGCCGATGAACGACAACGGATAGAAGCAGCTGGCGGTCAGGTTATGATACCACCATCCTTAATGCTAGGAGGTGATGGACAAGGTCAAGGTGATATTAAAGAGACCAGCAGGCTCATCATTCCTGCAGCAGATGGCAATCCACTAGGAGGCCTAGCCTTGGCAATGTCTAGAAGTATAGGTGACTTCGATGGTAAGACAGTAGGTCTCATTGCTGAACCTGAAGTCGACGAATTTGATATAAGCAGTCAGTTGGATGTACATTATTTTGCCATTAGTGCCAGTGATGGCATCTACGACGTTTTTTCAGCAGAGGACGTTGCAGATTATCTAGGCAAAAGCTTATACGAAGATGGTAGTATTGCGCCACTCGAATCATGTGAAAGACTAGTTAGAGATGCAAGCAGACTGTGGAAGAAAGCAAGTGGCTTGGGTATGACGTACCGAGACGATATAACAGTGGGTGTTAGCAAGATAAATTTCGTCTCAACTTAAACTTAAAGGTTAGGAGTAGGAAAATACATATTCTTTTAGGTGCACCTCAGCTATCTCAGAAACGAAGAGTTACTGTATTCCTACTTGTATGTACCTTGATCATAGTCGTGACTTTATAAATGAATTATTATCTAATCCTTCTCTCATGCAAAAGGCTAGGAACTCTTTGATTGCTTTACTATACTCTTCAGGATACTTCAAGAGATGACAGCAGTGCTCTGAATTCAAAAACTTATGATTCCAAATCTTTCCCTTCATTCCTATCAATTCTTTTCTACATTCAATCAGCATTTCTATATGTTTTGCAGATGCAAGATGATCATATTGGCTGTATAAGTATAGCTGTGGTATGTTTGTTGAGTCATTCAACAGTCCATTCCAAAACTCAGTAAATCGTTGATGTACTACATTTCCATCTAAAGTTTTTGTCTTGGTTAGTAGATCTTTTCGTTCTATATCTGATGATACATACTCTAATGCTGATTGAAGATCATTAATCTTTCCATCATAATATCCCGGAGCAGAGTCAAATATAACACCAATCAGTTTTTGTTTGAGGTTTGAAATATTGATACTACTAGTTGATGATAACTGCTGTGAGGTATCCTGCTCATATAATATATATCGTATACATTCCCATAGGAAACACCCACCGTTTGAAAATATATGAATTGCAAAGTATGGAGGTTGAAGTGCTTGCAATTCTTTCAATGTATTGATAGCGAAATGTTGCATCTCTGTTGTTGATGTTTGAGAGGAAGATGGTCCTTCTGACATTGCTGTAACTATCGACCTAGGACTTGCAATTTGTACAATCGTATCCCAACCTAAACTATTGTATAGTTGACTATATCGTCGTAGATTTCGACGATGACATCCAAGCCAGCCAGCAAGGATAACAACTGGCTTGTTGTTACTCATGTGCTATTATTTATTAGAGTAGCTTGGTAGAGAGTTAGTTACTGTGAAATAAAAATATAGTCATGAATAAAAATATAGTGATGCGGTACTTCTACAGACGCCACATCACATACCACATACTTCAGTTAGCTAACATCTCATCTTGATAGCAGTTATTAGCAGTATTACGCCTTCTCTAGAGGGCTAACAGTACCAAATAACTAATAGTGAATTCTGAATTGATGAATCCTAGGCTTCGTGTAGAAGGCTAGAGCTCGGCTAATTTTTGATCTATCTACAGTTCCACCAGATTTAGGCACGCTTCTAAGCTTTTTTGTTAGCGATCAGCACCGTCTGTCCGTCTCCAGGCACGATTTTGCTGCCTAAAACCAAAATACGCTCAGATACCTCCTCGCGAAAAATAGACAATTACTAGTAGTTTTACTTAGCACAAAATACTACGCGATTATATTT
>Ga0214478_101319_pt1 | contig 12744 bp, 12 predicted proteins | sample M1_20Mar14CPVII9_2_FD_178001 | JGI IMG/M metagenome (GOLD analysis project Ga0214478, IMG submission 178001) | Marine eukaryotic communities from Monterey Bay, California, United States - M1_20Mar14CPVII9sort6BwellD7 | ecosystem: Environmental > Aquatic > Marine > Unclassified | place: USA...
TGCAAGTTATCTGTTGTTGATAACTCGTTCTTTCATCATTATACGTATCTACCTTTGATTGTAATTCAAGTAATTGATTTGATAATGTTACTTTAGTAGTTGTATACTCTTCTTGTAATGTATCCAACATTTCATTCTTTGTAAGGAGTGTATCCTCCATTGACTTGATGTAGATTTTCATTTCTTCTTGCTCTTGTTGTAAGGTTTCGTACTTCTCTGTAGTGCCAACACCCTGAGATGATAAGGATGTAGAAGACGTAGAACGTTTTAACTTTGCAATAGTTTCTAACGATGTGTTCAATTGTGATTTGAGTTGAGATACCTCCTCTTCTTTATCACTCTTTGCAGTATCAAGTTTTTGTTGTTGTTGCTGTTGACGTAGTTCATCCTGTTCCGATTGCAATGTACCAAGCTTAGTTTCATACTCTTGTATACACAATTGATGACGTTCATTCTCATGTGATGATATATCCTCAAGCTCTTTAATACGATCTAGTAATATATCCTTTTCTTTGCATAAATCTGCTACCATTTCTTCATTCTCTTTGGTACTTTCCACAGCGGTGGTGGATGTATTAGTATCCTTCTCAACAGCAGCGGCGGTAGCGTCAGTAACCTTTTGTTCGAGCATGTCAATCTTACATAACAATTCCGAGTTTTCAATATCCAATTCGGCTATTCTCTTCTTATCCTCTTCATTACTACAATTGCTATCTCTACTAGCCTTACTTTTCTCTTTTAATGCATTCTCCAACTCCATCTTTTCCTTTGTCAACTTTTCAATAGTCAAGCTAACCACATTACCCGTACCTTCTCCACCACCATCCTCACCATTATGTTTAAGTATCGAAATCTGCATATTCAACTCATCAATATTCTTTTCATTAGTACTCTTTTCTACCTTTAAATATTTTAATAATTCTACAGCATCATCCATTTGACTTTGTAAATGTATATGTTCTTTATATAACTTGTCATGTGATGTTTGTAAATTATTGAATTGTTGTGTTTGTGTATCTTTTGATAGTTTAAGGTTGGTTATTGTATGTTTCAGATCGGAGATTGTATCACCATCATTTGAGAATAAATATTGAGAAGCTGGATGAGATTGGATTGACAATGGTATTGGTGGCTCGTTGGTTGTGGATGTAGATTTACCATGCCATGATTTACGTGACCATAGGGATGGTGTGGCAGAGTTGGCAGATGCAGAGTCTGATATATTATCATCACAGGCTTCTAAACGGCCTACTGATTTTGTTCGTAGGAATTGCATTGTTGTTGTTTTATTTTGTGTCAATCTTTTGCTACGCGGGCTGCAGCGGTGTAGAACTTTATGTATAATATAAGCTTCGATAGAGGACAACAATGCCGTACACTATATGTTGTTCTAGACATGCAAAGCATATGAGAGAGAGGCGGCTTGATTGTATCGTCGAGGCCACTGTATTTTTGATTTGTCTAATTTCTTCTCGGGAAAAGAAGTTAGCGAGCTACCGACTTTTGCTGATTACTATTGATTGGCAAAGAGTGCAGTGGTTCGGTTTGTTGTGACGAGTTTGCCAGCTTTACTAGGCCAGTGGCAAGGGCATTGCAATCGTATGAACCGCACGGACGGCGTTGGTGTATGTAGGGTAGTAGATCTGGTGAATATGCACAAAGAAATGAACACACATGATGTGCACAAAAATAAAGATATGAGCGAGTAGCAATAATACCGTAAGTTACGAGTACAGATAACTTGCAAATATTAAGTAATATAGAGTATGACTTTGCATAGTAAAGCTATGGTAGAGGCAGGGGCGTAGAAGTGTGGCTATGTGTTGAGTCTTGTTAAGCGTTAAGCAAACTTAGGTGTGCGATTCAAGTCTAAGATGATAACTCCTCACAATGTTCGATGTGGCGAGCAATGTAGACATACCATCTCAACATGAGACCATCATCACTCAAACATGATTACCATCTCCGATAATAATACGTATGCTATGTGTGATGGATGTTGGTTATCATTTCAACAAGCACCCGAATTATCAAACAATAAAAATAATTTGTGCACATCATGTGAGCAAGAACAAAATGGTGATGCTTCTTGTAATAATGATAGTCATGACTCGAGTTGTGATATCACTGACGTATTAGAGAGTAATAATAATGATTCTGATGATGATAATTCCGATGGGTTGAATATTGAGGATTCTACTGCCACCGATGATGAGCCACAAATTGATAACATGAAAATTTGTGATGCTAAATCCGAGGCAGATGATACCTCCTCCTCAGTAGAGAAGTCCACAAGCACACTTACAACCTCCGTTATTAGAAAGAATGATAATGCTGGTGAGAATTCATTTGCTGTATGTGATGGATGCTGGTTATCATTTGAACAATTATCAAGCTCGAAATTGTGCATATCATGTGAGCAAAATGATAATGTGTTGAGTATGGATGTGTCTAAGTCTAGAGACAATGTTACATTTGATGAAGGTGATAAAACAAATAGTGTTAGTTGTGGTACCACGGTTGGTAATGATGATATCGTATGGGAGGATATTGATGCGCCTGAGACATGTGCCAACTGTGGCAAGGAGGCAGACGAGGGTACATGCCTCAACTCGTGTAACAGATGCAAGTTAGTAAAGTATTGTAACGCGGCATGTAAGAAGAAGCACCGATCAAAGCATAAGAAAAAGTGTGATAGAAGAGCTTCAGAATTACACGATGAAAAGTTATTCACGGAGCATCCTCCCAATGAGGAGTGCCCTATCTGCTTAGTACCGATGCCACACGAAGAGGGTCATGTGATCTTCCGATCATGCTGTGGAAAGACCTTCTGTCATGGTTGTGCATTTGAAATGGGCACTACTGAACTTTCAAACATGAAACTTGATGAGACATACAGTTATAAAGAGAAGATGGATTCTCCCTGCCCATATTGTCGGACGCCACTTGCTTATGGTGTTAGGCAGGATGTAAAACAAACGGAGATTCTTGCGAAGAACGGCAACGCCAATGCATACTACGATCTAGGGATCAAGTATGCCAAGGGTAAAAGTGTATCAAAAGATTATACAAAAGCCAATGTATGGTGGTTAAAGGGAGGGCAACTTGGGTGTGCGGCGGCATATAACAACTTGGGCACTTCTTATCTAAAAGGATTGGGAGTGGAGAGGGATGTAAAGAAGGCCAAGTACTACTTTGAACTAGGAGCTCTGGGTGGCAGTGTACCAGCACGTCATAACCTTGGTACTGTTGAACTGGAGAGTCGAGCAATGAAACACTTCATACTTGCAGCTAAGGCTGGATATAAGCCATCTTTGGATTTTGTTTTAAAGTGTGGATTTAAGAAAGGATTAGTCACAAAAGATGAGTATGCAAACACTCTACGGGCATACCAAGATCGGCATGATCTAATGAAGAGCAATGAAAGAACTAAAGGTGGTGATTTTAAGGAAGTTCTCGGCTTGTGCCTACAAGATCCATTCGTCAAGTCATTGTTTAAAGGTCGTTCCCTGAATATGTTTGGCTTGACTGCTGGTCAAACTGCTGGTGTATGAATATTTATCGGAGAGTTGGTATATGCTGCATGGTGTGGAAGGGGGGTACATTCATATGGTGGCATGGGAATACATCTTATCACTTGGATTAAGCTAGCTATTGTATCTGCAAAGTAATGATTACTTAGTGCTTAAGCAAAGTAAGTAACCAGCCGTTGTGTAACCGAACTCCTTTATCCCTTCCACAACATTTACCTGCTTGGACCCCCCTCTATTCTAATTACTGTTAATGCCCCCAATTCATCCCCACATTTATGCCTTGGCCTTCTTCTTCTTTTTCTTAGCAGCCTTCTTCTTAGCCTTCTTTGCTGCTATCTCAGCTAATTCCGTCAATAACTTCTCTGTTTCCTCATCAGGCTTCTTATCAGTCTTGAAATAATCGGGCAATTCAAGTCCGGTAACTCTGGATGTACCCGATGGAAGAAGCAGCACGGTACATTTAAAGTGTGCAACCTTGGCATCCTTTGCCTCGTGTAATACGGGGTATGGAGTTAACAATCCATGGCTGACACATTCAGTAACACCCATCTTGGCAGAACGTTCGTCCTCAAAGAGTGCCAATGTAAATGGCAATGTGGGGTACTTCTTATCAATCTCTGATATAAGGGCCCGGGAATTCTTCATCTTTAGCTTGTAGTTGGTCTCAACGTTACGCTTGAATACCGTAGTACGATAATCCGATGATGCCCGAGGCTTACCCTCACCAGTACTCATGGCAACATCCACGGCATATACCTCAGCCTGTTCAAAGGTACATTCATCAACCTTCTCTTCACCTGCCTCAAGCTCGTCGGCGGTTGGATCCTTTAATGCAACCTCCTTAACACCATCAATGACAAATCGTTTCATTTGATGCATACGAACAGAGGAAAGAGCATTAACACCATAGGCCTCTGCTACACGGTTCACAGCTGCGGTAACCTCGGCATTCTTAGTACCAGCCTTGATGGAGGCGGCGGCTATAAGCATGGCATTATACGCGGCAACGGCAACATTGCCCATTTCTTCATCTACATCAGCGGGGGCTGAGTTGGGTGCCTCGGGTACGATGAGGGTGTGTGCTGCCACGGTCATATATCCATCGATATGACATCCAAGATCCAGTTTAACAATATCCCCAGCAGCGAGTGGTTCCTATTATAACAGAGTGTCGGGAAGGGAAGAAAAGGTGAGATTTGCAATACGTGAGAAACCCTTTTTCTACACTCATATATTTACTACTTACCATCTCTTGACTAGCCAATGGTGAGTTATTACAAATAACATCATTTACACTAACACAAACTGGGAAGGCTACACCCTTTTCAATTGCCGCACCGGCCACTTTCTTATTGTATAATTTACCGGTTGAAGTTTCAATAATTGTTTGTCCAAACTAATGATGGTCAGTTTTATTTTGTTTATTGTGTGGTGTGGCATACATTGCGGATTAAGGAGAAGTGAGAATGTGGTTAGAAAAATAATGAGGTAAAAAATAAACTCCCATCTCATGCTCCGGGAAAAGGGCCACGTTCTTTGACGGCAGAGCTATTCTCCAATCCCCATGTCTCCTAGCAAGCTCGCTTTAAATCCCAGCAAGTTATCCTTTCCGTAACATCCTCTGCCGGCCGCCATGTATTCTAGAGGCCAAAGTTTATGTCACCATCCGAACCCCTCAACTTTTTCATCTGTCAACCAACACCTCCGATACAGCTAACCCACACTATAACAATCAACTACATTGCAATTTAATAATAATAGAACATACCTTGCATAAATCCATAACCTTAGCACCAGGTACACATTGCGAGATTAATCCCTGTAATGCCAAGTTAACAATTTTAGCTGCCTCTTGATACTTTGTGCATACGTCACTGTTATTATTGTTGTTTAGTATATGTTGTGGATTTGTATGCCGTATGTTTGTATTGATATTGCAATTTGTATATTGCAAATTTAGTATGATGGATAGAAGGTATTGGTTTAGTACAAAAGGTATATAAGAGGATGTCAACATCAAGTTAGTTGCAAAATTAAAGACACATCATATGCACAAAAATAACTAAAACTTACGAATTGGATAAGTCCGTCACTTCCTCCACTTCTTTCTCCTCTACAACACTCTCGGTGGAGCTTACACTATCGTCGTCACTCATATTGCTTGCTTTGTTAATAGACGCTTACGATTGGCGCTATTGCAACAACGTGAAATGGAAGGCTGCGAGAGTTGGGAGTGACCTCTTTATTTTAGCGATCAAACAACTCCTATCTCGTCTTCACGCCGACTGCCGACAAGTTAGGGTTAGGGTTTGTTCATGCAATGCAGCGGCTGATTGCAGACTATACTTAGCGGAGTCTTCAATCAAAAGGTACATATGTGCTGTTGTTTCGGAGAGCTTTGGAGGAAAGAAGATTGATGAACTTGGTGGTAGGTATATATCCAGTTTATATATTTATATTTATAATTCTAAAGTTAAAGGGATGTGTAAAGTAGCAGTAGCAGTTGTTGGAAGATGATAATTATAAGATAGTAAAGTAAATGGCATAGACTCTCGTCAACGGCAACTCTAGATGGTAACTCTCGATTAGTCTCTGGATTCAGTTGATATATTCTATTTCATCATGGAGTCCTTCATCTCAACATCCTTTACTCCTCTTCATCGCCGGCCTTGACCTTCTTCTTCTTTCTCTTCCTCCTCTTACTACCTCTCTCAAAAGCAGATAGACTAATATCAGCCAATCGATCCGCTTCTTCTTGCTTAGCCTGTGCTGCCTTCTCAGCCTTTGTCATCCCTGCATCTAAAGCCTTAATTGCCACACCGGCAATATGTGGTTGGAGTACCATATCAACATTATCATATCCAACCTCATCAAATACTTTTGTCGATACGGCATTATCATCATCACTTTCTGTTACGTCATCAGCACTGGGTTCAATACTACTTGACAATTCCCCATCCTCTCCTAATCCGGGCTTAATTTCCACACCACCACGTTGACTCAATCCAACGACATAATCTAAATAACTCTCACCACCACTACCAACAGTTTTACTTTCCACGAATAGAAATCGTCCACCAGGTTTTAATACACGTCCTGCTTCCTCGATACTACGTTTCCAATCTAATCCATTCGCCGACATACGGTTAGCGGCCTGGAAAGAGATTACAACATCGATTGAAGAGGATGGCGTATCTTTTAAGTCATCGGCGGGCTGGTTTGAGTATGTAATTGATACACCTGCTGCTCTTCTCTCGGCCTATATTTGTTATTATTGTTATGTGTGTTTTGTTTGTTTGTATGTTTAATTTGTGGATGTGTTTTGAGATTTGAAATGATCATTCTGTATGAGCTTCGAATGTTTCACTAGTTTAATACCACAAAAATGTATATCGAGATTACTCACCATTTGTTTCAATTGACGTTCACAACTAACTGTCAATCCCCCACCCTCCGGGCCATCCTTACTTTCTGCTGAGCTGGTAATGATTTCTCTGTTTATAATAAAGGTTGTGAACATGGGAGATGTATCATTAGAAATGAATTATGATATATGAATTGCACTATTACCCCAACAATATAACAAAAACAGCGACAAATCTCACTTACCTAACAGTCCGTGGTACAAAGTTAACAACCCTTCCGTCTTCTATTCCTAATTGCAACACCTTATCGGCACTGACCGGAGTTTGATTTGTACATAATGCCGCCGATACCTTTTTATATTTAATATGGAAGTATGAGATATGGGGGTGTAAAGTAAGTTATAAAAGACACAAAACTAACTGTAACATATATAAACATATCTTTAACAAAACTTACCCACTCAGTTCTCAAATATGTTACTGGATCTAATTTAGTTGATGGTGCCGCAAATGCATCTACTACTGATATTGTTGAGTAGTATGATATTATTGTTAAGAGTATGAGGAATTGTCCAAGTATGGTACTGTTTGAGGTGGTAAAATTTATCATTTTGGTTGAGATTGATATCTTTGCAATGAACTTCGAGAAGAAGTAAATGGCTCAACTGCAAACAGATGATGATATAGATATCGATGTAGATCTACACGGTACCGCAGTAAGTATCCAAGCCGCTAATCAACCTTAATCAACCCCAGTCGCCAATGAACAACAAAGTAGATATCGTACAAAAAATGCGTATCTATTCAACACGGAAGTACGAAGATTACATTGCACGGTTGTACTCTCATAAAAATTAATGGATGGCTGAGCTGATTGACGGCACCTATTAGAAAGTTGACTCTATTACTACCAACAACCACCACACCGCCTTTTTACTCTCTTCAATATTAGATTAACGTTGTTCTTTCAATTGAATAGTACTTTGTTGGTGGCAGTTAAGATACAACTTTTCTCAAACACAAATGCAAAAGTCCAACAACTTCCAACTTTATCATAGTATGAGCAACTCAATTATACTCCTCCTCCTGATATCACTGCTGTTGCATATTGATGCATTCCAGGTAGTACAATATCGGTGGCCTAGTTTAACTGTCGATAGTCTACCTACTGGATCTCATCTTTCGCCGTCTATTACTTGCAATATATCAACCACAAAATGTATACGAGCTTCGAGTATAATGTTCTCGTCAGCATCTGCAGGCGACGACAACATAGAAGACAATACACAACAACAAGCAGTAAAAGTAGAAGTATTAAACGAATCATTAACAAAATCACAAATTAAAAGTATAAACAAAAACAAACCATTCATGTCCAAAGTAAAGAGCGTCTTTACAAACAATAAGAAGTTTAACATGGAAACATTACGAAAGCTTGGTACCGCTGCGTTACTATCGTATGGATTTGTATCTAATGTTAGTGGTGTTATTGCTGTTAGTTCTGCTTGGTTTATATTTAGTAAGAAGGTACGAGAGTATTGTTTATGTGTTGTATCTCTTGACTGTTTGGCAGATACCGACCCTTTAATCTCATCTCGGTGTTTACAACGCACATGTTAGACGGGTCTATCTCCAATATCACCAGGACAAAAACCAGCCTTCCTAGCATTATATGCAGGATTTACAGTCATGCTTAACGTTATCCGTCCAGCAAGGTTTGCATTAGCAATGGCAATATCACCAATCTTTGAAAAAGGTAGAAAGTTTATAGAAGACAAGTTTCGTGTTAGTTCACGAACTGCCACGGCATTAGTCGTTGTATTTGTGAATTTAATTGGTACTACTAGTTTAATGGCACTTGGTATTGGGTTGGCTAGTTTGTTATCCGGTGTACCCGTTTGGGCTGGTCGATAAAGGGGAGAGACTTGCTCATCCTTTTACATGACGACTTAAGAGGAACAAGTGTTGAGCATGTTGGTTTAGGAGAAGACGTTTGGAGATGATTGTATCACTTTAGACTATTCACATTCTTATTGGCTACTGCTCACTGTGAGATATCACTTAAAGATAGCATTTGAGTTACGACTTCCTTCGCCTTCATCTTATCAGCCGCTTTATTTCTAACAAAAGCCTTGTATTAGCTTGAAAAGGGACCGGAGGCAATCAACCCTTGCCTTTCTATCTAAACCTGATGCAACCATTATTCCCAGCCAGCAATATGGAGAAGCTTACTCTATGTACAGCTGAGCTCACTCGCGAGTCATAGCTAACTCTACTCATTCATCTCATTCATTTTTGGTATCCTTTGGTATCTTCAAATTTTGAGAGTTTGAGGTTGAGAGTTACTTGTTTATGGCATCCAATAGTGGCACCAATAAGCGTCGGCGGACTGCCGCTGATACCCTACATATTAGGGATTCACCTATTGGGTTCATAGCTGATGTATCATCCTATTTAAACAAGCCGTCGAGGGCGATATTAGCCGTAGCTTTCAGTGCACCCTCTTCCTTATGGCACACTGATTATGAGTTCGTGCACCGACTACCACCGATAAGTACAGCCATCCTATCCGCATCACAGTGGGATATGTTAGATTTTGAAGATGTTAATAAGGAGCTTGCAAATAAACTGCTGGACGACAATGCAATATTGAAATGCATAAATGCACAAGATGTGCTCAAAAAGTTAAAATTATGTGGATGTGTTAACATCGAGGGGCACGGACTAAATCCATTACGAGGTAGTATTGTATTAGAGCAGATTGATTTAAGCATTGCAAGAAAGCATAAAGGACAAGGTATTTATCCTGAACCAAAGATATCCCAAGCGGCTACTGTGCCCATCCTCGACAGTATCATTTCTGATGATGGTTTCTCGTTGAAATACATTCAGTTCCCTCAAAAATGGAGGTATATTGGCACACATAATGCCTCAGGTGAAATATATCCAGTTATTGAATGGAGGAGGAGGTATAACCAACAACTCAATCACCGAGGTTTCGGTTGTTCAAAGTGCAATAGAAGGATGATAAATGCTCTAGAGTGGTTGAATGGTATATGTTCCACAACAATGTATGCTATGAGTGCTTGAAACCTATCTGCCACAATTGTGAAAATGAGAATGTGATGAATGGTGGTACTCGGCTGTTAAAAAGTTGCATGACATGTGCTAAAATGTACTGTCAAGACTGTGTCGCATCAACAAGGTGCACATCTTGTTCCGATTATTTTTGTAGGGGTTGTGGGGATTTGAAAGAGTGTGACGAATGCGGGGATGCTACCTGTGAGAGTTGTTTCAATACTTGTGGTGGTTGCAATAGAATTCGATGTAATCATTGTGCTCAAATATGTCGTTGTGATGGTATAAACTGCTCCAAGGTACATTGTCAAGATTGTTACAATGGCAAAGAATATAGTGTCAAGTATTGTGGAGAATGCGACTCGGAGTATTGCCTTGAGTGCAAAGTTGAGCGAGTTAAGAAAGATCCGCTGATGAATGGATGCCGGTGCTGTGCCGCTGACACTGTTCCGCTACTTGTACAGCAAAATGCCAGGCTTACCAAAGAAGTCAAAGAGCTGAAAGGGAAGCCTAGATAAAACAGAGTAAGATAATATGTACATAATAAAACCCATATGCAAGATTGGTCCTAACCCAAATGTTGAAAATAGCTATCATCTCATTCTCTACTACTAGTTCATTACATCTACTATCTTCATTAATGGCCATAGCCTTATTTCCTCAACAAGGCAGAGTACCATTATATTTCACCCCCCTCTACTTTTGTCCCTGGTAAACATATGCACCCCTTCTACCCTTACAGCAATCTTCATATTACCCCCTTTAATCCTGAAGGCACGTAATGACACCGCAGACTGAGGGTGCCTCGTCAATCCTCTATCGACGAATAAGTTCTGTCCGTGTTACAATGGTTCCATCCTTCTCAACTCTGCGCAGTCTTCGTCTTAAGTACATACTACGTAACTTTACCATATTCACATCACCAGGGAGTAAGTTATTCTTTGGTGTTTCGGTATAATCTTTAAGGATGAGGGGAGCGGAGTGTTGAAAGAACAAAAGAGGTGGGGTTAGCAGGTTGCAATAAAGATTACCTTGAGAAATATGCACCCGGCTCCGCACGAGGGTAGCAACACCCTAATCACAACTACTCACCTAGACAATTCCCCAAATCTTTATTGTAAGGATTCTCATCCGTATGTGGCAGACCAAGCCCTAAAGAATAGGAGGTGACATATGATGTGAGCATAAATGCCAATATAAACACAAACTCAATCAACAACCCTGTACCAAACAAACCAACAACTTACCATGACCAACCTCATGACACATGGTAAACCGTCTATGATTATAATCAGCATTCCTTAAATAATATTCATTCATCTTTGAAACGGAACTTAATATAACACCCCGACTACTAATTGAATTTTCATTAATACCCACCCATCCCGTGGCACCAAAGTTAGCATTACATACCACCATTACACCATCAACTCGTGTACATTCATAATCAACTGCCACTCGCTGTGTAGTTAATTGTAATGCATCACTCTGTTGCCAATCGGCAATAGCATCATTATATTCCTGTTGCCAAGTGTCATCTAACGCGTTATATAATGTTAAATGTAATCCGTCATCTTTAATATAGTCAGACTTCCAACGTGTTGTTTGATTATTACCTAATTTGGGATCTTCATTGAATAATCCACCGAATGATAAATCGTCTAGACCGTCGAGAACGTCGGTCATATTGCCTAAATCCCATTCATCCCATGTATCACCAATATCTTCCCATAGGTTACCGGCACCGTCTTTTAATTCTTGGACGTTGGTTGGAGAGTCTGTATAATAATATGATTTACAGAAAAGTAGGGATTTGCAATACAAGGATAGCATTAAGTAAAGTGCATATGATATGCACAAAAGTGCCAAAACACAACAGTCTACAACACACAACAAAAACTCACCCAGTCCATACTTCCAAATTAAAAATCCCAAAACACCTGTAACACTAACACATGCCACACCCATCATTATATTCTTACTACGTTTATTCTTATCTTCTTCTATTGTGTATGGGTCTGGATTACCATATTTTGATGCTAAATTATCCATTGCACGTTTGTTCACTGGTTGTGTTGATGAGCGTGTTGCTTTGTTGTATCCATTTGATGAACGAGTGGCGGATGTGCGAGCTGTAGATCCAGCGGAGTGATTGTATATATTTGCTTGATTTGACATGGTTTATTTGTATATTGTATTGTATGTGGAGTAGTGTGGAGTTGCAAATTTATATGTATCAAAAGGTTCTCTAGAGCGCCGAGGTCATATGATATGCACAAAAGCAGATAACGAACAACCGGCGGTCAATACGATATAGCAGAGTAGTTAGAGATGGTAACGGAGGCGGCAGGGTCAGATACGAGAGATTAGTCTATTGCAATGCACCAAAGCAAAAAGTTGGGTCTTGCATTTTTCGGCTTAGTTTACGAGAAAGCTTATCTCAGCCACCATCATTCTTGCCAAAGCAACGAGAAGAAGAACAAAGAGACAAAGAGCCCTCATCATCGAAGAAGCAAAGTAAGAAGATTATATTATTATCAGCAAAGAAGAGATTGAGAGAGATTAGATTAGAGGGAGTAGTATTGTTGCAAAGCATTGCAACTCTATCATCAAGCATACCGATTGCAACTCATATCATATACTACAAAATACAAACAAATATACAACACGACACCATGGGTGGATGCAAATGTATAATGGGATCGCTCCTCTGCCTAGGAATACTAGCAGCGGGTGCAATCTGTCTATGGCAGGTAAGTAGTAGATAC
>Ga0214478_101323_pt1 | contig 12723 bp, 8 predicted proteins | sample M1_20Mar14CPVII9_2_FD_178001 | JGI IMG/M metagenome (GOLD analysis project Ga0214478, IMG submission 178001) | Marine eukaryotic communities from Monterey Bay, California, United States - M1_20Mar14CPVII9sort6BwellD7 | ecosystem: Environmental > Aquatic > Marine > Unclassified | place: USA...
TTTCTGATTTTCTACCATCACCGATCGCTGCATTCATGTATAGTTCTTGGTGTTCAAATAACATATCTTCATATTGACGACGTATATCTAATCCTCGAATGTTACCGACTAATGTTACCGCACATTGTGCATCAAATGCTTGTGGGTGGAAGACTAATGATGTTATATGACGTGTGAAGGTATATTTGTTACCGAACTTTTCTTGAATTGATGGTAGATGTTTCCAAAATACCTTTGAGTATGGACATTGCAAATCTAAGAATATCTTCCACTCTGTCATGTTGTTGTTGTTATTAGATTCTGTGTATATAGTTGATGTGTCAACTCTCGATCTTTGAAGAAACGGCGACTCAATATGATTTGGTTTTGTGTTACTTCTTCTGCCGCACAATATGATTAGATACCAGTAGACTGCTCCTATACAAGATATATTCAATATGTTTATCAATTTCATTTACTATGCCGTCGTAAAGGTGTAAAATACAAAATACAAGAGCAATGCATCTAACAAAAGCTCAAGCAATAAATTGCTCTATCTCAGTCTCTACTCACTTTAATGGCGGTTCCTCGTGAAGATGAGTGATAGTAGAGGCAACAACACAGCAAACTAAGATCGCATATCGCCCATAAGAGACGAAGCCTAAGGCATTTTGATATCAATGTCAATAATAAATGAATCAATGAGGTGACGGCCCAAAATATCTACGACTAAAACTGCTCAGCATTACTACAAAAAATGCATAGTTGACTCCTCTGATCAATAGATCACAAATCCACTTTAAAAGTACCCTGTTACAAAGTAGTAGAGAGGAGGATAGTACTACCTATTATAAATCTCTTCGTTGCAACATATCTCCGCCATATTATCGATTAAAAATCATATCTTGGTGGTCGGTATCCTTGTAATCAGTATATCAAAATATCGATACAGAGTACAGATGGTTATGATGGACGTTCATGATGATAATGAAGAAACACAGCATGCGGTTTTAATCAGACATAATCAGCATCACTTTGACAAAGAATCGACAAATTGGGATGATCCCGAGGTTGTAAAGGTATCTCAAGAATCATATACTACACTCCAAAAGCATCTAAGTAAATTCATCTCTAGTGAAACAAGAGTGTTGAACTTTGGATGTGGTACTGGTTTGTTGGAATCACAATTACGTCATGATGTAAAGGAATGTGTAGGTATTGATATATCTCATGGTATGGTAGAGCGTATGCAGTCTAAGATTGACAAGGAGCAGTGGGAGAATGTCAGAGTAATCAAAATGGATATCCTGCCGGAGGAGGATAGTGAAGCATCATCACAGCAGTTGCAATATGAAGGATTGTTCGATATGATCGCAAGTCTATACACTTTCCATCATCTAAAGGATATTTCTGCAATCAGGAAGGCATTAATGAAGCATCTTAGGCCAGGCGGTATCTTTTGTATTGTTGATTTTGCATCGGTAGATCAAGACAAGTCTGAAGAGTTTCATTCTCATCTCAGTGAGGAGGCCAAAGCGTCTATTGGCACTCATGATGGATTTGCAAAAGACTTTCTTATTGACTTCTATCAGTGTCAGCTTGGTCTGAGGAACGTTGAGGTACATTCGGCGTGTCCTTTGAAGTGTGGTAGTGCTGATGATGAGGAAGAGTATCCTACTGTTATCGCTTATGGGCAGAAGTGTTGAAACGATACTATTCGGTCTAAACGATTATTGTCTTGTAAACTGAAACTGTACCTTATATATGTAACCTATGATTATGTGTACATACTACTCTAATCATATTGGTCGGGACTACTTAAAACTCTTCCCATACTTCTTCTTGTTGTTTTATGGGCCTCTTGCTCTCGGCTATGTCCATCTTTTCTAACAATAGCATCCGAGACTTTATTAGTTCCTCATATTGTATCTCATTCTTTCGTAAATGAGCTTTTAGTTCCTTCTCTGTGTCACTAGATAGGTCTTCTAGCTGGTGTGCTTCTTCTAACATACCACCCAAAGATAAATTGTCTATGTACGCCTCGGTATCAGTGCTTGTGTCATTCTCATCATAGCTTCTTGTGTCCTCCTCCTCGTGACCAGTTCTATCAGTATCATACCAAAGACTGTTTATATTTGCTGTGAGTTTCCGAGCTCTATCGGTTGGTTCAAGAACGACAGTATCATCCTCCTCTCCTTCCATGCCAATGGTATCTTCTAAATCAGTGCCATCCGATTCAGTCGTAGCACCTTCATGCTCCCTTGACTTGAACATACTGACATACCACGGATCTGCTTCCGAAGTCGAGTCTTCTTCTGATTCATCACCAACATCTGCTGTAGCTGTTGGGCTGTCAGTATCTGATTCGGGTAATGATACAGTAGGGGCCATTGTTGGGGCATCGGTTGATGAGCAAATGGGCTCGCTGCCATCTATCAATTCTGGAGGGTGACAACTCTCAAAAAGCGGCCGCCATATACATCCAACGACTGACTCTTCACAGTCTATCTCTGTCTCAAATGCACCGCAGTTGCAATCTGTGGTGTTGTCCATCAACGTCATGCCCAATCGTTTGGCAAGCTCGTCCTCGGACATGCCATCAAGCTTCTCTTCTTTTGCAAAGATCTTGATGAACGGCGGTCTAGCTCCATACAGCGATCTATCAGTCAACTTGTACATACCCTCCTTGCCATTCTTTGCTAACCAAGCAAGATATGAAGTACCAGTGGGGCCCGGCGGACCGATGATCTTCTTCCGGAACATGAGACGACGCTGCTCATTCTTGTACAGGTCTTCTCCCTCGTCTCCATTCTCTTCCTTCCACTCCTTGCAAAAGGCGTTCCTCTCCTTGGTGTTGTAAAGCATATCCATGTCCAACACAACTTTACTGTGGCCTGGGTTGATACGCTGAGCTAAACTGATCGTCTCCTTGCAGTATGGAAACTTGAAACAGAAGGGATACGTGGCGGGTGTGAAGGGAATGACTGGCTTGAAAGTACCGGGTGTGAACATAAGATCAACATGCCGAGCAACGTGATGGTATGAGTTGGTGATCATGAACCAGTCCGTCTTGATATCAGCTTCACATAGATCCATGAAGTCGGGAGCTCCTCGATGTTGGGTTGTTACCTTGACAGAAGTCATCTCATCATAGTCATCGTGAGCACCTGCAACTGGCGGTACCATGACAACTATCTCTGAGTACGGATGATCTTTCTCATCTAAGTTCTGAATAAGATGTAATGATCGATCGAAGAACCACTCCGATACTACGAGTGTAACATCAGTCTTAGTTGGATCCCAGGGAGAGTATAGCTTGGCACCGTGGATGATGTACTCAGGGCCTAAGTGTCGAGGAATCAAGTTGGTAGCCGCATAGTTGTGAATGACTGGCGTGTATTTGAAAGGATCCTCACGCTCCCATATGTCAGCCCACTTCTTAAACATCTCTAAATTGTCTGACAAAGTGATATTCTCTCCCTCTTCGTTCAGCATAATCTTGGGAGCAAGCTCGGGGACTATTCCAAGGGTACCTTCTACCCACATTTGACTCATTCTATAATCATACGGTATCGAGTTATATGGACAAGGAGCTTCTACTTCTAGTTGACCAACGAGACGTTCAAGTAGTGGATGTGACGTGTTATAGATGGCATTACCATTCGTGTGATGTAATAGTGAGATAGGAATGCTTTCATAGAAGGTATCCCACTTATCTCCATCGTATTGGCTGATGAGTTGATGAGTTGAGAGAAAGTGAACATATGATGTGAGCAAAATTAGTGGATAGTCAGAAAAGTGAACAATCATGTGAGCAATCTCTAAAAAGAACATATCATATGTCACTCATATACTCACGCTCCGAGAATTGCAAATGGACGATTCACTTCTATCTCACTCAATACTACATCCAACCAATGTGCTTTAACGGGTACAGAATCACCCTCCATCAAGTAGAAGCCGTCATACTCTCCCCACTCTCCACTCTGTATGATCCGAAACGCAGCTTCGTACTGTCGATTTGGACCATTCACCCAACTATACAACTCTTCTTGTGCTGATGGGATATATAGATCAAGCTCTTGAGGTATATTTGCCTCAATGGCATAGATATTACCAAAGCATTGACTCCACCCTCCCGGTTCAAAGAACTGATCAATGATTGCATCAACTGCCTTAATTGCAACATCATTTTCCGAGAATGTTTGAGAGTAGAATAAGAAGACATCTGCATTAGCACTCTTCATTGCATCACTACCCACCAAATCGAATAGATGTCTATCACCAATGTCATATAGATTTCTTCCCGCTGTTGAGTTCTTATTGTAGGCCATTAACTCGCCGGTATCCACTTCATACATTGTTTCTTCTTCTTCATTATAATCATCATATTCGTCATCTCCAATATCCCCCGCGGCAGCCTTACACGGCGGTAAAGCATTCCAACAAGTAAATGTAGTAGGCAACGCCTCTGCATCAAACTCACAGAATGGTCGGACTATTGCTAATCTTGTTTTAATCTCGGGTGTAGTATCTTCTATACCCGCTGCTCGTTCTGCTTCTCTTCTTAGATTCCGTACAACTTGTTGATTTTGTGTTGACAGTAATGTTTGTATACTTTTAGTTGATGTGTAGTATGAACTAGAAACGTATGGATGTTCATATACGAAGGATGGGCGTGGTCCTATGTCTTCTTCTTCGTCTGTTAATTCATCCTCTTCATCATCGCTACTTTTACTCCTTCTCCTGCTGCTACTACCTATAATAGATAGTCGGCGTGGTATCATCTTTGTCATTAGTTCTAATGGTGAGCTGGTTATTATTTCAGTAGGTGAGTAGAACCCTCCTAACCATCCAATAATTGTGCATATAAATAATATCGGTATGATTTGTTGTTTAGAAGATTGCTGACCCTGCTGCTGTTGTGAGAAAGTTTGTCTATTATTATTATCATCATAATCACTACCGTCATAACTGCTACCCTCTTCTGAATATACATCAGAGGGTTGAATATAGATTGTATTATTATTCTCACCATTGATATTATTCGATCGTCGTTGTCGACCATAGATACCATCGGCTTGATAGATTGGTAGATCATCATTAGATCGCCGCCTCATACCTCCTTCATTGAATATCATTCTTCTCTATTTATTAGACCGTATTCTCATACTTCAACTTCCCATTGCAATGGATGCGTTGGCTGCAGCTGGGTCATAGGTTTTACGAAACAATGGCACATCGGCAAAATCTAGATTCAATAAATGACTCTGAATTTTTGGGCCAAGCCCAACGCTTCCAGCATGAACATAATAGAATACTTTAGAATCATGGGAAAATAAATCGTCACATCAGATGACCCACGTGTGTCTCATTGTGACATGAGCGGTCATGCCCTCAATCTTATTGAAGATAGTTTATTGGGATAACCTTCATTGAATATCCCTCATGGTCAAACTGCAACTTCATTGCAGTGAGCAGAGTTTGTACTAAAGTGGTGGCGCATATGCACTCTCAAGTTTTTGTTAGTTGTCATAATGTAAAGTAGCAAAATGGTATGATGATACTTGCCTGCCTTGGTCAAAGCACCTCTAATAAAATGGCCTCAAGCATACTATATAGCCCCTGGGCATACGGTATTCAGGTCGTTGGCTGTTTTATTCGGCCTCTTATTTTTTATTCGGCCTGGGCGTGGGCTGGCTGCTAACTACATAGCTAATGAGATGATGACTTGGAGACACTCCACTATGCCCACCTGTCGATCTTTTAGTCATCTATCTATACTACTATTAATCTAATGAGTGAGTTGTTCATATCAAATCTCAATCACATAGCCTTATCGAGCATTAGAAGGAAGAGAAGAAGAGATGTTGAATTCTCAATCTCAATCCGTACGCTATGATCATCATCATGATCTTCCGGTCTATCAAGCTGAGGTTATAACTGGACGTCGACGACGATCTATTGATAACAACGATGCAGTCTTTGCAACCTCATACTCTTATAATAATGATGATCGATCGGGGTCATTATCAATATCATCAACGGAGTCGGGGTATCTCGATAATCTCAGCGGCGACTGGCTTGATGATGATGATGGAAATGAGAGAAGAGCATCTAACAGTCTACGCCTTACTCGATTTATTATATCATTCACTCTTTTACTCACAATCATCATCAGATATGTAGGAGGAGTAGATACCAGCAGCTCACCATTAGAACTCATGACGAAGATGATACTTATGCCGCATCAAAAACTATCATCTATCATCGGCAACAGTAAAAGCAATGATGAAGAAGACGATTCAGTTGATGAGGCAGAAGAAGAGGAAGTAGCACGTCCTTCTTTTGTATTTGAGCATCCATATGTTACTAGTTCATACTACACATCAACTAAAAGTATACAAACATTATTAGCCACACAAAATCAACAAGTAGTACGGAATCTAAGAAGAGAAGCAGAACGAGCAGCTGGGATAGAGGATACATCTAATGGAGAAGAGATTAAGACCAGACTAGCAATTGTCCGACCATTCTGTGAATTTGATGCAGAGGCATTACCTACTACATTCACTTGTTGGAATGCTTTGACACCTTGCAAGGCCGCTGCCAATGATATTGGAGATGATATGGATGAAGAGGACATGTATGAAGGAGATACCGTGGGGTATAGAAGATATCTGAATGAACAGAATAGTGACAGGCATGGATTTGACTATGTCGGTAGTGATGCAATGAAGAGTGCTAATGCAGATGTGTTCTTATTCTACTCTCAAACATTCTCGGAAAATGATGTTGCAATCAAGGCAGTAGATGCAATCATTGATCAGTTCTTCGAACCGGGTGGATGGAGTCAATGCTTTGGTAATATCTATGCAATTGAGGCAAATATACCGCAGGAGCTAGATCTATATATTCCATCAGCTCAAGAAGAGTTGTACAGTTGGGTAAATGGTCCGAATCGACAGTTTGAGGCGGCCGTACGTATCATACAGAGCGGAGAGTGGGGAGAGTATGACGGCTTCTACTTGATGGAGGGTGATTCTGTACCCGTTAAAGCACATTGGTTGGATGTAGTATTGAGTGAGATAGAGGTGAACCGTCCATTTGCCATTCTTGGAGCGTGAGTTCATGTTTGACATATAATGTGTTCACTTTATAGTTTGCTCACATGATATGTTCACTTTTCTGACTATCTACTAATTTTGCTCACATCTTATGTTCACTTTCTTATACACAGCCAATACGATGGAGACAAGTGGGATACCTTCTATGAAAGCATTCCGATATCACTTCTACATCACACGAATGGTAATGCCATCTATAACACATCACATCCACTACTCGAACGTCTCGTTGGTCAACTAGAAGTAGAAGCTCCTTGTCCATATAACTCGATACCGTATGATTACAGAATGAGTCAAATGTGGGTTGAAGGTACCCTTGGAATAGTCCCCGAGCTTGCTCCCAAGATTATGCTGAATGAAGAGGGTGAGAATATCACTTTGTCGGACAATCTCGAGATGTTTAAGAAGTGGGCTGACATATGGGAGCGTGAGGATCCTTTCAAATACACGCCTGTCATTCACAACTATGCCGCTACCAACTTGATTCCAAGACACTTGGGCCCAGAGTATATCATCCACGGTGCCAAGTTATACTCTCCCTGGGACCCTACCAAGACTGATGTTACATTGGTAGTATCGGAATGGTTCTTCGATCGATCACTACACCTTATCCAGAACTTGGATGAGAAAGATCATCCGTACTCAGAGATAGTTGTCATGGTACCGCCAGTTGCCGGTGCGCACGATGATTATGATGAGATGACTTCGGTCAAGGTTACAACCCAGCACAGAGGAGCACCCGACTTTATGGATCTATGTGAGGCTGATATCAAGACGGACTGGTTCATGATCACCAACTCACACCATCACGTCGCCCGGCATGTTGATCTTATGTTCACACCCGGTACTTTCAAGCCAGTCATTCCCTTCACACCCGCCACATATCCCTTCTGTTTCAAGTTTCCATACTGCAAGGAGACGATCAGTCTGGCTCAACGTATCAACCCAGGCCACAGTAAGGTCGTGTTGGATATGGATATGCTGTACAACACCAAGGAACGAAACGCCTTCTGCAAGGAGTGGAAGGAAGAGAATGGAGACGAGGGCGAAGACCTGTACAAGAATGAGCAGCGTCGTCTCATGTTCAGAAAGAAGATCATCGGTCCTCCGGGCCCCACTGGTACTTCATATCTCGCCTATCTAGCCAAGAATGGCAAGGAAGGTATGTACAAGTTGACAGATAGGTCGCTGTATGGAGCTAGACCGCCGTTCATCAAGATCTTTGCAAAAGAAGAGAAGCTTGATGGCATGTCCGAGGACGAGCTTGCCAAACGATTGGGCATGACGTTGATGGACAACACCACAGATTGTAACTGCGGTGCATTTGAGACAGAGATAGACTGTGAAGAGTCAGTCGTTGGATGTATATGGCGGCCGCTTTTTGAGAGTTGTCACCCTCCAGAGTTGATAGACGGCAGTGAGCCCATTTGTTCATCAACTGACGCCCCGACGATGGCCCCTACTGTTTCCTTACCCGAATCAGATACAGATAGCCCAACAGCTACAGCAAATGTTGATGACGAATCAGAAGAAGATTCAACTTCCGAGGCAGATCCGTGGTATGTCAGTATGTTCAAATCTAGAGAGCATGAAGGATCCACAACTGAATCTAATAACACATTAAATGATGATGAACTGCGTCGTAAGCTCACAGCTCATATCGATTCAAATACTGAAGGTTATATTGATAATTTGTCTCTGGAAGGCGTTGTAGATGAGGCATACTTGCTTGAAGGTAATCATGAATCAGATCATGACGTTGAGCGGCGGGAGATGATTTCTAACCTAAAACAGGACGAATCGGAGTATGAGAAACAAATGAAGATACGGGCTACACAATTGAGGGAAATAGAATACAATGAACTCATCAACTCACAGTTGGATCTTCTGGACGACTCAGAGTTGATCCTGCTGGAAGAATTGCTTGTCGGTGCAAGCAAACATGTACAAAGAAGAGATGACAATGATGTTGGCCTTGAGTTTTGAATCTCTTAACTCTGTATTGATAATGATATAGATTTGTACATATCTTGTGTATCACAGTCTTCTATATTCATCCCTGCCCACTATCTCTAGATTCTTAAACTCTCATATTCTCGCCTTTAATATATTCTCTCTCTGAACCTGACCAGATCCCTGTATCACATACCAATAGATCTATTATGCCCCAGCCCTGTCCCTATCTTATGTTCAATCATCATTATCATCGTTATTATCGTGTTCCTTCAGAAGAGCAATCATTGATTCTCTTGACCCATCAACATTCAGTCCTTTCTCATCTAGCATCTTCCTTAAAACACCTACTCTCATTTTGTTGTAATTGACCTTGTCCCCATTATTGCTTTCATTCTGCTCACCTCTTGACACGGCAGTTAACAAATCGGTCATCATATCCCCCGGGACGTCACTAAACGATACCTTGCCGATAATATCATCCTTATTTGCAACGATATAGTCCATGACTGTCTCCTTGAGTAAAGCTAAGTTCTTGGAGTCAGCGTATAGAAGGTTGTCTATCATATTATCCAAAGTAATTTCTGTTGATTTGATGTAATACGCCTCGGCCTCCAATTTAAGGTGCACTACCCCGTATTTATCACAGGCATTAATGATATCTTTTGCATTGTTTTTAAGACTATTTTCTGATAGTTTGCCACCGTATGCATAGTAAATCATATGTTTGAAAATCTCTGGCTTGACATCAGTAATTGATACGGTACTTATTCCTCCTTCACCTGATACTCGACACATCTCGTACAGTGTAGGGGTACACTTTTTCAGGATGATTCTATGTGCATAGAAGTTGGTGGTAGATGGGTTGGCTCTCTTGCGTTTACCCTTTGCCTGCTGTTCTCCTCCTACCCCAAACACAACATCTGCTGTTTCTTCGTCATTAAATAATTCGAGCACATTTTTATTGATTGGATTTGTTGGTATAAACTGAGTAATTATTTTGTCTGTTGACGTAGACTTCATTCGTAACTCAATAATCAATGATCCGTCTACTAATAGGTCCATAAGTATATATCTCGGGGCAAAGTTGATTTTGTAGTAGGCATCATCATCCTCTGAATCATGAGCACCAAACTCATGTGTTTGTGGCATATGGTGCACAAGCTCTCTGCCATCTGCATTTCTCACACTGTAACCAAATTGAACTTCAATTCCTGTATTAGATTTGTTGAAAAGGACTAGAACGGCATACCCTTCAGGTGATGCAATGTGGCCACCTGGATAAAGACACAATTTCCACTGATGCCCAAAACATAAAAATTCAGGTGATTGAACACATTCGTCTCTAGTTGTTGATAGATTAGCAAATCCATGGAAATTAACCTCGGTCGTAGACCATCCATTAAATCCATTTGATGGCGTTCCGACATTCAGTTTAACACTCATAGCCTCTTGTAATACGTATGATTAGATAAGGTAATTGCAACAAGGTGTACCTAAAAACTAATCTTCCTCTTCTACAACCACTACCGATTAAAGGAACGATAAAAAATCAACTTATTACTATACTATCTCTGTATGAGATGAATTGTTTATATACAATATGAAGGGTGGTAACTCTTAGTTGCAAGCGGCGCCGCCAAAAGCTCATTGAAGTAAAAAGTGAAGGATACCAAAGCGGGATACCACCGGTCGAACATAATTTTTCCCTGGAATAAATACGGCTAAGTCGGACACCTCATTGTCAAATCAATTGCAATTAGCGGTAGTCGTTACCACCTACTCTATTCTGTGTATCTCACATATCTGCAATCATACGATCACAATGATGTTTGCCAACGCCCTTCGTCATGCAGCTCGCCGCTCATCAACCTTGCAACAATCCACATCAACAAATCGATACATTCATGCAACACCACAAACACTCGAGAAATTAAACGTTGAAGGACTAGCATCCAAAGTAAATCTCTCTGGACAAAATGTATTAATGCGTGTTGATTTAAACGTACCATTATCAAAAGAAGATGATATAACAGTAACAGATGATACACGATTACGTGCAATCGTTCCCACGACGAAATTCTTATTAGATCAAGGTGCCAATGTTATATTATGTAGTCACTTTGGTAGACCTAAGGGCAAGATTATTGAAACTGGTAAGAATGGACGATTAGATCCGGTAGTTGAACCACTGAAAGATTTGTTAGGTGTTAATGTTACAAAAGTTGATGATTGCATGGGTACCGAAGTTGAAACTGCTGCATCTAAATTGAAATCGGGAGATGTATTACTTCTTGAGAATACAAGATTTTACAAAGGTGAAACAAAGAATGATAACGAATTAGCCGAAGGATTAGGCAAATTGGCTGATTACTTTGTTATGGATGCATTTGGTACGGCACATCGTGCACATTCCTCGACAGCCGGTGTTGCATCACATATGAAACTAAGTGCTGCTGGCTTCTTACTCGACAAAGAATTAAAGTATCTAAAGGGTGCAGTCGATGAACCAAACCGTCCATTATGTGCAATTATCGGTGGTGCCAAGGTATCTACAAAACTACCAGTTATTGAATCATTAATTGAAAAGTGTGATACAATTCTACTTGGTGGCGGGATGATATTTACATTCTACAAAGCCTTAGGTTACGATATTGGCAATAGTATGGTCGAAGATGAATATGTTGAATTAGCGGGCAAGTTAATGAAACAAGCTGAAGAAAAGGGTGTGAAGTTAATATTACCACCGGATGTTATATTAGCTGATAAGTTTGCAGAAGATGCCAATACTGCCATTGCCAAATCGAATGAGATTAGTGGTGAGTGGATGGGATTAGATGTTGGTCCTGAGACTCTTGAATTATTCAAGAAGGAATTAAGTCAATGTAATACTATCGTGTTTAATGGACCAATGGGTGTATTCGAGATGAAACCATTTGCAACAGGCACGATTACAGTGGCTGAATTAATGGCCGAGGCTACTGATAGAGGAGCGACTACAATTGTTGGTGGTGGGGATAGTGTAGCGGCGGTGAATCAGGCAGGGTTGGGAGATCGTGTTAGTCATATCAGTACCGGTGGCGGGGCATCTTTGGAATTGTTAGAGGGTAAGGAATTGCCAGGTGTTGCTGCCTTGTCTGAGGCATGAGGACCGTGTATAGAAGTTTTGATTTGGAGGAAACAGGTGTCAGAGAAGAAAGTGTAGTTAACCATAGCTCTACATTTCTGTTCTATAACAAGAAGTCTTATGTGTCTTAGACTCTCCTATTCTAGGGATATACGACGAGTCACTAATTCACCCCAACTGCACTTATTGTTTTGTTGTACTTATTGTATCGATGTAATTATTGTTTTGTGCAATCATATGATCATATTGAGAAATCTCTGCCTTCCAATGGCAAAGACTTTTCATGCTTTCTTTATGTCACCACATTGATTATACGTTTTGCCACCATTCTCCCACCATTCATGTTGCATTTCCCGATCATACGGTTTGCCACAGTCTGCACAACTTTCCGTCTTCTCACAGCTAATGCAGTAAGAATCAGAGCTTCCGCAGTCGCTGCGTAGATGTGACATAATCAGATCAAGTGATGATATCTGAACAACATTCTCGTACTACAAAAAAATACTTACCAATGTTTGATTTCACCACAGTCTGCAC
>Ga0214478_101324_pt1 | contig 12702 bp, 7 predicted proteins | sample M1_20Mar14CPVII9_2_FD_178001 | JGI IMG/M metagenome (GOLD analysis project Ga0214478, IMG submission 178001) | Marine eukaryotic communities from Monterey Bay, California, United States - M1_20Mar14CPVII9sort6BwellD7 | ecosystem: Environmental > Aquatic > Marine > Unclassified | place: USA...
CGACTCTCAGGCAATGTTTTGCCAACAAGTGGGGGTATGGCATCATGTAGGTGTTGCAATAGTGGTTGTTTGGCATTGTATGGGTGTATAACAAGTTGATGAACACTCCCATCATGATTGTAAGTCCATCCACCATACTTTTACAGCCATGTGTAGGCGGATTTCATGCCTCAGATCTCGATTTCCTGCCGACTCTCAGGCAATGTTTGGCCAACAAGTGGGGGTATGGCATCATGTAGGTGTTGCAATAGTGGTTGTTTGGCATTGTATGGGTGTATAACAAGGTCAACATCACTTTATCTATATTTTCGTGGAGGGAAATTAGGGTTATATGAGATGTAAGATATTTAGGGTTATAGAAGGTAAGTACTTAGTTGTTTTATTTTTTCACAGGTTTACAGGTAACGACCTCAAAGCTTTATGTACCACTATACAACCTCCTCTCGACATCATGGCGTTTAGAATAGGGCATAGGATCCTCTATACCTCTTACCAGAGGACAAACAATGCGTCCCCTATATCGTCTTTATTGAACAATCTTTATATAAACCAGAACTCAACTAATAAACAACGTAATACACAACAACAACAAAGAATATACACAGCCACATCACCTACACAAAAAATATACTCAATCAACTCTGACAAATCCGATGAAGAAATTCAAAAGATTATAGATGCCGAATTGCAAAAAATGGAAGAGGAGAAGGTACGAAAAGAGTATCGTGATTGGAAACCAGGAGAGCGTAAACGTCCATTAGTTATGTCCTACCGTCTTGAGGACTTCGAAGAGGAGGTATCAGGTGCTGCCAAGTGGACATTACGTGATAAGCGTTGTGGCGCACTGGGGATTAAAGTTGGTATGATGCCAGTATGGGATGGATGGGGTGAACGTCATCCATGTACGATATTATTTCTAGATAATAATGTTGTATTGAGGAATAAGACGAGTGATTCAATTGATGGGTATGATTCTGTGGAAATTGGTGCCGGTGAACGAAAGTCTAAGAGGGTAACTAAGCCACTTATGGGCCATTATACCAAGCATGGTGTTGATGAACATCCACCACACATTGTACGGGAGTTTCGTGTAACGACGAAGGATGCAATGCCCGAGCCCGGCACACAAATTCATGCTAGACATTTTGTACCTGGACAGAATGTAGATGTATCTGGTATTAGTAAGGGTAAGGGTTTCCAGGGTGGTATGAAACGGCATGGATTTAAAGGTATGCCTGCATCGCACGGTACCTCAAAGAGTCATAGGGCGCTTGGTAGTACGGTGAGTAGTCTTAGTTGTTTTTGTGCTTAGAGGAGAAAAGGATTAATGATATTTACTTCACTTTGACCTGAATGAATACATGTCGAAAATTAATATGATTGTAATGATTCTCCATTGGTGTTATGATGGCGGTATTATAAATTTGAATATGTATTGACCTAATTCTTTAATCTTCTCTTGAAAGGGAATGTGTCAAGATCCAGGACGTGTTTTCAAAGGCAAAAAGATGGCAGGAAGGATGGGTAGCAATCGAGTTACAAAACAAAACTTGAGGATTATCAAAATTGACAGGGGACGTAACCTCATCTATGTAAAAGGAGCAGTACCAGGGAATAAGGGAGAGTTTGTTGAGATTAGAGATGCTGTGAAACGCCCCTTATTTGGAACAGAGAAGTGTGAGGGTGGCAAAGATAGTGCTTTTCCTCCTTTACCCACATATGAATACGAAGAGGGGGTTGATGGATGCGGCGAGGCAGGGCATGAGGTTATGATGCCAATGCAGGAGCTAGACCCACTTCTGATGGATGGTGAAGAGGCGGCATAAGGCAGGAGCACAGCGACTAAGTATGGAATTAAGATTGTTTTAAAGTAATCAGTGGGACGCTAAAGTAGTCTAAGTCATAAGATAGGAGCATGGCGACTAAATTGAGATTGTTTTAAAGTAATCAGTGAAGCTTGAACAATATAGTACAAACTAAGTCTACTTAGTTTAGAATTTACTGCATCTAAGCTGCTGTATTGTTTAATAGTTGAGGTTGACCATATAGTTGAGGTTGACCATTTCTCTATCGATGATCTTAAACTATTGGGAGTCTTCGAAATTAAATGGGACATAATACTCAAATCACTTCATCTTTATTGTACGTGGTTGTTGTCTTCATTGGCAATTGCTATATACGTATTGGCAGTTAGTAGAAGATAGAGAGCCTGCAAGAAGAATATTATCAGGGAGATACGCAGTACGATATATCATAAATAAACATGGAGGAAGAAACATATATTGATAATAACAATGTAGATCAAGATAGCAACGGAGACGGAAGTGATATAGATAGAACAAGATTTTAGTAGTGATGAAGAGTACGATAGTAGCAGTTCTGAAGATGAATACGATCCAGACCCTCATCGAGTGATTCAACGGCAGTTGAGGAATGATGATCCAACACTGACAAAATTACAAATCCAATATGGATCATACATACAAGAGTCTAATTTAATTTATTCTCCCGGGACATGGGAAAGGGAAGGAGAAGCAATCGGTAGAAATACTCATCTGAAAGAGCTAGAAATTGCTGATCCATGTTGGATCAATGAAGATGAATTGGAATTATTCTTCCAAGGATTATCTGACAACAGATCCATCGGAAAGCTGTCATTCAAAGCTGTTACTCTTACAGGAGGAGAACCATTTTATATTTTATTTCCTTTCTTCGAATACAACAACAACCTAGAGACTCTGGAAATTGAGTACTGTCATATAGATGATGACGGTTATGAGCATCTTTTTTCAGCTTTGGCCAAGTCATGTTCATTGAAGAAACTTACTATCTCCCCTGGTATCGAAGGCTGTACGGATACGGATTTGTATGATGAAGAAGTGCTTGCAAAATCTCTCCTTCGACATGTTAATTTGATTACACTAAACTTGGAGGGTAATTGTATGGGAAATCGAGGATGTAGAACCATGACATCCTTCGTTTGTGATACAAGAACAATACTATCCACTCTCAACCTCGAGGGAAATAATATCGGCGATGAAGGGGTGAAATATCTTACTGATGCCTTGAGTAAGACCAGCACACAGCTAAAGTATCTCTACCTGGCATATAATGACAACATTACTTCCGTTGGGTGGAAACATATATGTGACTTGTTGAGAAAACCTGATATTGGTTTAGAGGGTCTATCTATGAGCGAACTCAGTAATGAGGTTATGCTTGACCTAGCTAGCTCTCCAGGTTGCCACATGCTCAAAACATTGCAGATTTGTAACACTAGTCATACTGATATTTCCTGTCCAGCTTGGAAGGGATTGTTTGGGCTCTTACGAAGCCCGACGAGTGTTCTTGAGGATCTTTCTTTAAGAGGTAACGAACTCACTGGCGAATCAACAGGTTGCCTCACTAGTGCCCTGGCCAATAATAGCACTTTGAGAAGTTTGGATCTATCTTGTTGCAGAAATATTACAACCGCAGGATGGGACGCACTTTCAGACTGTCTGAGGAATCCAAAATCAGAGTTAGAGACCCTCAATATACAGTGGAGTTTGTATAATGATAATGGTGAAGCTACTGCGTTATTAGCCGATGCACTTGCAAGTAATCGAAAGCTAAAGAACCTACTTACAGGCTTCTCCAGAAGAGGGATATACTCTGATAAGATGAGGCCATTATTCCAGATTCTCTGCAAGGAAGAAAGTATTATGGCTACTTATCAGTCCAATCACTATATACAAAACTTAGGAGTCTTGTCTTCATATGAAACCACAAGTCATTTGGAATTGAACAAAAATACCGATAAAGCTGAGGTAGCACGGCAAAAAATCATAGATGTTCATTTCAGCAATTTCAATGTCAAGCCCGTTATTGATATGCAACCTTTCATTGACATGGATATTGGTGTTATACCGCATGCTATAGCATGGATTGCGAAAGGATCAAATAATCAATACAACTGGCGCAACGAGTTCTACCGTTACTTTGTTAGAAACATGCCATCATTGTTCGATATCAAGGGTAGAACCAAAACTGATCAGGCTAAACGACAAGAGACGGAAAATTAACGTTGACAACAAGTTCTACTTATTTTAGATTTTACTGTACCTCTATTGTCTAAAATAGTATACTTGAGGTTGACCATGATTCATAGATTGCTGGTGATACATGGGTGGTGGATAATATTGAGGTCCTGGGTAGTAGGACTGATGAATAGGTGGTGGTCCTCCAGTGTAGATAGGGAGCTGATCAGGACGAGGTGGCTGTCCATAGTTGATTATATAGGGCATCATATTCTGTATCAATTGATCGTGATCAATCTTTGGTCGTCTTGATTGTTGTGGCTGTGGCGGAGCTTGAGGTTTTACACTAACCATTGTTGTTGTACTTGCATTTGAGCTAGCAAGAAGAGGAGGGTAAGGTGCAGAAGGAACACCAGAAGCACTCTCACTTGCATCAGGAGGAGGAGCAGAGGGTTTGCTTGGAACAGCTCGACTTCTAACTTTTCCAGAATCATTCGACACCGGTCTAGCACTTTGACGACTTGCTGTTGAAGTAGCTCTACTTCTCGTACCCCTAGCTGTTTTATTACTTCTTCTAACAGCATGCGAAGGCACGTTTGCTCCTTCTGAGATCTCTTCACCACTGTTCTTTCGATACACTTCTTCTCCTCCATTGGAGTTTTCGTCTTTATCCTTCGAGTGTACTGCAGCTGCTATTCCTGCTGTGGCCGCCGCGCCTACACCGAGTGCTGCAACCCGGCGTCTGAACTTCTTCTTTTTCTTGTCGTTTGAGTTAGAACCCTTACTATCAGCACTACTTGTCTTTGACTTGGTACTGTTCTTATTAGCACTTTTGTTGCTTGTTGTTGACTTGGCAACACTTCTATCTGCACTGTTGGCTGCTCCCAAGGCTGCAGCACCCATGATAACTCCACCACCTGGACGATGTTTCTCCTCATCACAGTCATCAACTGCATTAGCAAAGTGCTGATCAAAGCTCTTAGTATTCATATTATTGATCTCATACTCTTCTTCAGAGAGGGAAAGAGAACTACCGAACGATGAATACTGAGCTTTCAGATCTTCATCATGATTAGTGCTACTTGGACTGAGTACTGAAATGTGTTTTGGAAACTGTCTCGTAGATTTACAAGCTTCATTGGGTACCCATACTGATGCTAAATTTGCACATGATAGTCGATTGGTATTGTTGCTTCTAGAACTTGCCCGAACACTTTGTTGTTGTTTTTGTCGAGGTAGTTCACTCTTATTAGCAGTAGATGATATTGTCTTAGCCTCTTCAGCAGCAGCCAAGGCAGCGTATGCTTCTTGATGAAAGGGAGATTCACTGCGGCTTCTTTGTGGTAGGCTTCTATTTCCATGTCCTTCTTTAGTTGACGGATTGAATGATACACTACGACTACCTGAACCATTGATTGGTACGGGTCTTCCAGTTTTGACTGCTAATAACGCAGCCTCTGCCTCCTTCTGATATGATCGATTGATGTTAGCTGGTTCGTTTCTTTCATCATTCTCCAATTCATAGCTCCCATTGTATGGTTGAGTAATGATTGTTGTATTAGCTCTACTGCCTCTACTTTTAGATGCAGATCGAGCAATACTCTTTGATATTCTACTACTTATACTCCTTGTAGGTTTCTCAGAGGCTTGTTTACCCCAAGAGGCTCTACTAATACTACTTGTAGTATTATTATTAGTTTGACTTCTCATCTCCTTCTTACTTGTTTTTTCACTGTCACCGAATTCAATGTATACTGAACCATTTTGTGGAGGAGGATATCTCTTACTAATGTTGGTCTTACTCATGATACTTGCTAAACTTCCCCTTATCTTTTTGTTTGGAGTATGTGATGGCTTCCCTCTAATCTGAGAAGTCATGCTACTATTCTCCTTGTCTGTATCATCGCTATCAATACTTCCTCTGTTGCTCTTATTCATTATACTTCTAACAGATGTCATTATAGATAAAGTCGAAGCGCGTGATGAAGGTCTTACTCTCTGTTGTGAGTTCAACTTCATTGGACTTCTATTCTCCTTGTCATCATACTCATCGCTCACTTGTTGTTGATAGCTTGACTCTGGCTTACTGCTACTATGTCCAGATTCGTCCTCGGGTTGGAAGCACTGTTCAGCCGCAGATTCTAACGTCTCTGCCAAAGCCAAGTTCATAAACTCTTCACGAATGTTCCTGTGGAGGGTTCTTCTCATCTGTGGGTACCCTTTCAATAGTTGGTATTCGTTCAATCTCGAGACCCTCATCCTGATCTCCTATATTGGATACTCCCGATAATCGTACCGATTTGGAACTTGTCTTACTAACGTTGTTGAAGGATGCAATCTCCTCAATCTCCTCTTCTAGCTGTGCATCCATATCCTCTACAAAGTCATGTAATGTCGAATGTTCTACTGGGAGAATATGAGAAGTTTCTTTTACAGATTGCAGTGCGTGGTTATTGTTACTACCTCGACTATGTCTTCGTAGTGGAATAGGCTGTGAATGATATTGTTGCTGCTGTGTAGTAATCGTTGAAGCATCATATGTACTTGTTGAAGCATCATACATTTGTGTCGTTAATTCCTGCTCAGCCACCTCTCGTTCTTCCTTTGTAAGGATACCACTATCTAATGATGTTCGATCTGATTTATATCGACCAGATACACCTGTGTTACTACCCCTACTATTCTTTTTTGTTGAAGTATGTGCCCTTTCAAGATCTCTCAAAATACTAACAGAATCTTGTGATGTATCTTGCCGTAGTGCATGATCATACGATGTATTGTCATTTGGGTTTATAGTCGTATCTTGATTACTGTTATTACTGTCAGCAGATCCTTCTGACTTGATGTTATTCATACTATTCCACTGTTGTACATAACTATCATACGATGCCTTCATCTGCAATTCCATATTAGCTTCCTCTTTTCCCTCTTCTTCAGACTCGGTAATGCTATCAAGTACCAATCCTCGAGTTTTCTGACTAACATTAGCAACATTAGTAGTACCATCAGCAGTCGTACATTCTATACTCTCTATACTGCCCATTGAATATTGACCAGCATCTACAAAGTAATCTACTGATATCGATTCATGTTGTTCATCATCTTCTACTTGTTTATTGTATTTATTAGAGCGAGGGAATTTCGGTAGGGGAAAGGCTGGCTTTATCTTTGGAAACTTCATGATTGATATATTGAATAATTGCAATATCCTTTCCTATCTCTCAATAAATATGTAGACACCTCTCAATTGCATTGCAATAAGTTTATTTGAAGAGTGGTTGGCACGAAGTTCACTTTCAATATATGGTACATAACTCATAACTCGTTTTACTACCTATCGCCTATCACACTATAGGTATCCTTTTCTTGCTCTAGCGGTATCCTTCTCTGCTTCAGTCAGAAGAGCCCCCCCCGCCAAAGTTATACGATAGCTCAGGTATTAGTAGGACTCGAGTATAAGCAGAGCTCATTCTCTAGATACATTTAATTTAGGAGTAGGATGTAACCATGTTATAAACAACTACGACAAAGGATACACCTACCTCATGGACAAAAAAGAGATAGTAACCTCTCACTTCCTCTTCTTTATCAAGTTGCCTCTGTACACTTGTCTACAATACAGACAAGCTCGGACCAGCAACATGTTTAGCGTTGGCATCATCATCTTCACGCAAACAATTTACTAAGCTTCGAATGTGACTCATTGTTGGCCTGCCATGAGCACAATTCCAAGGTATGTCGGTATTGTCTAGCTTCTTCAGTATGTTCAGCTGCTCCTTATGTGATAGCGCAGTACCGATCATGATACTTGATCGGCATGCTCGACTGGCAAACATTGCAATAGCCTTTGGTAGGCGAATTATTGACGAGCCAACAATACCATCAGCAGAAGAACCTCCTGACATACCCGCATATCTTCGTACGGCATTCACACCTGCAATTCTCCCTCCCTCAGTACCTGTATCAAAGCCAGCAATATAACCCTGAGAGCTTGACGTACCGTCGGCACCGAGCATGGCACACAGTGCGCCCACGTCTTCCTTTCCAAACTGAACAGCCTTCTTACCATCAGCACCACTGCCACTGTGAGGCAGAGCAGTCAACGACAGACGATGACGAGGCTCCTTCTCGGGATCATAGGAAAAGCGAAATCCATTACGTTCAAATACATCCATATGTTCTAGTACGGTGTGTTCCTCAGATGGAGACAGTTCAAGAGCAAGGGGTGCAATGAGCTTTTGTTCATGAATAACAGTCTCCTTACAAAGACGTTCAAAATTATACTTCTCATCACAGGCGTGTTGATCGAGTATCCACAAGTTGTTATTTCGACATCGGGCTAGGATGAACCCTAGGTTGAATTGTCCAATGATTGACATGTGAAGGAAATCTTCCTTGCACAGATTGACTGTAGTCTCCACATCAGTATTGTTCGTATCATCATTATCACTACTTGTCCTCTTCCGTTTCATGGACGATTGAAGGATCTTACGATTCTTTTTCATCATGAGTCTTGCATCTTTATATTGAGAGATGACACTTTGAGTGCCAGAGAACGATCCCCACTCGGCTTCAATAGGAATAACTCGTTTGGTTTCAGACCCATCAGTACTATCATCAGACTGGACATTTTCATCGTCATCGTCCTCTTCCTCTGATGAAAGCATTGGTTGAGGGGCTTTTGTACCTCGTGTAGGTAAGGCTGTCCGACGCCCCGCCGATTGCATTGTCCGTCCTGCAACCATCCTTGCAGCATTTTCTCTACTACTATTGACATCACTGCTTCCTCTTTTACGTTGTCGAGAAGATGATCTCCTGGAATCATTTATAATCTCGCGCACATTAATAGTTGCTGATACTTCATTATCACTTTGATGCTCATTTTCACTTTCAGACCCTATATCTTCTTCACTATTATCGGCGGCAGCAACTGACGGCTTTGCCGTACCAAATGCAAAACCATCCAAGAAGGAGGCGTCGTAACGCTTTTGACGCTTTGGCTGTCTTGTGCGAGAGGTAGATTTATCACTCGCTGAGACTTTGTTTGTACTTGAAGATGGCTCGTTGGACGTTGTTGTCTGCTGTTGAGAGACCTTTGGCTTTGGATTGTCCTCCATATCATCGTCATCATCTGATGAAAGCATACGATTCATATCCTGCTGAAGTTGCGTCTTTTCAACACGCTGAAAGTTCAACTGCATTTGTTCCCATCCTCTCCGATCTTGCTCCCTTGCTCGTTCTGGTAACTTCATTTGACTCCATGTTCTTTGAGATCGCTCTTGATTATCACGAGGTGTTAATTCCTCTTCAAGATGTTGAGATTGAGATATAGTTGTGTTTTCTCCCTCCTGCGTTCTTATCGCTGTCTTCTCTTTTGTCTGTTGGGCTCCCTCCTCTGGCTGAGAGACAGAAGGAAGGCCACTATTGTTGTTATTTGCCTCTTTAGGCCTTTTCGGATTAGAGTGTGTAACCAGAGAGCCTTCATCTACATTTCTTCTCCTGAGTTTGGGTGTTATATTGTCAATTTCATCATCATCTTTTGGTTTGGTAGTATTTGTATTCTTTCCACTATTACTACTACTCTTTGATTTCATATTACTACGACTTTCTACTTCATTGGCATTGAATTTCCCCTCGCTCTGACTGGACCATAATTCCATCAATCCATTTCGAATCAAATCCGACATTGCTGTTTCTTCTGTAAATAATACCTCACGCTTATCAGGTGACAAGTTTACATCATACATGTTATTTGGTAAAGTAAAGGCTAAGACACAAGCACATCTTTTGCGCCCCGCCGAAGATGAGGATGCACCTCCGCCTTTAGTCTCGGCAGTGGGATCGAATAATCTCCATACATCTCCCAATACACGAGATACTGATGGTAAATCGACAGGACGGCCATTGATACTAAAGAATTGTAAATCACGTGCATTTGCTGGATGTGGAGAGGATGGTGCATGTGAGATTAAACCTTGTACCTTCCATTTACTGTTATTTGTAGATTCTTCATCTCCACCAGATGACTTCACAGCACTGGATAAATCAATATCCATCCTTGTTAGACCAGCAAGGAACTTGGTCCCAAGAATAGATGCAGTACGTGCCTCTAATGTCTTGCTAGATTCACTTGTTGCAATTTTACTCTTTGACTTGTCCTTACTATTTGCGGATGACTGAACATCTGTTAGATTGAATTGTGTACCAAGACATAATATTGCATATCCCTGCATCATCTTCATTAATTTCATCCTTTGTGGTTTAATTCTTTTACATAAATCCACTCTTCTTACTGGTAAACTTTCAAATAATCCTTTCACTGTAACAGTAGTACCAATACTTCGTGGTAATTTCGTAATAGAATTGGATATTAATTGTCCTTCGGTATTGAATGCAAATTGTTCACCTAAATTTTGTTCATTTGATGTACGAGTTGATACTGTTAATGATCTTGAAATATTTGCTAAACAGAAGAGTGCCTCTCCTCGAAATCCCAATGTTGGTGCACATGTAGTATCACATGCACCATCACTATTTTTATTGTTATTGCAACCACTACTATTACCATCTGATGCAGCATTAGTCGTTTGACTATACAAATCATCAAAGTTGCGTAATTTACTAGTAGCATGTTTCATAGCCATCATTGGCCGTGATGTAGATGGTACACCACTACCATTATCAGAAACCTCTATACCCTCTAATCCTTGTTCATATAATTTTATATGTATACGAGTAGCACCAGCATCAATGGCATTATCAACTAATTCTTTTACAGCTGATGATAGGTCTGTAATTGCCTGTCCGGCTACTAGACGTTGAACTGAGGATGGTGCTATTTGTTGAATAGCTGGTGTTTCATTAATTTCATCCTCCTCGTTATTGTGGGTGTTGTCATTACTCATCCTTTCTTGTGCAATATACATTCATATAAAATTTAATACCCTAATTCTTTTGCAACTCCTCTTATTGGATGATACAATGGTACCACAGGCGTATATTAGGTCACAATAGTTTGGTTATTAGCATGCACCAGGGGTTTTGATGCATGCACCTTCAACCTTCAAACATAACTGAAACATACTTAGTTTAGTTTTGGGAATTCACCTCTACTTAGGTTTTATCCTAAAATATATTGTTGAAACCATTTAATGGTCTTACAGGCCCTTTTTCATCGCTATGTATTTATGCAGTATTGGTACTAACTTTTTCTCCGTAACTCCGTATATTATGCCCATGCAGTTTTAGAGCGCTTGAGACACACAATAATTTGTCCAGAAGGTATTCACAATATCATAGCGGTGGCCTAAAGTTGAAGGGCAATACTATACAGGCTCTTTTTTATGAAGTTAGCAGAGTTAAGGCTGCTTTTAATGTCAAACCTCGCCGCTCTATTATTAGCAATGTATTACAATCAACCTCATCTCATATATTACATCAGTGTCAGAACAACATACTTCGATTCTCTACCACATCTCCCATCATTATATCACATCTATCATGACTACATCCACTTCCTCCTCTTTCTCAACATCATCGTCGCTCTCCTCCTATCAAGTGAAAACAAAGCTTGGAGATGCTAAAACCAACGAACAATATTATGATATCACTGACATCTCAGCTGATGAACTTCATTTGATCAAGGAACAAGATCCCTTCTTATACTATTCTATCCCGACCAAGGTTCACCAAGATCCTCCTCGTGACAGGAAGAGAGGCAGTTGCACATCATTGTCATCATCATCGAGTGATTCATCGTCGTCGACAGAAGACAGGCCCTTAATGCAGCAGCAACCTACCCGTAGAGTGTCAAGAAAGAGTTGTATATCAGTGGAATGCCATCCTGATTTGCTCATGGATGATATCTTCCAAAACAACGTTGACCTAGACGATGATATTGACATGGGCATTGCAAGAGATGTAGAAGACCCAACGTTGGCTATGTTGCTGAGCTTAGAAGGTTTAGACGATCGATTGACTTCTTCCTCAATGGGATCGTATCCTAATAGAATACAATGAGATGAATATATGAATTGATATCCTGTAGACATAGAGACAAAGGGAGCGTGCTATTATAGCCGTTGATAGTTTATAATTGTATAAGTAGAACTGAGTTTGATTAGACAATACATTGGTGAGCATCCTATCTCAGTCTATTACTATTAGATGATTTTTCAACATAATATACTTCTCGAGGTTACCCCTGTCAAAATCAGTCCACCTTAGATCTATTCTCACGCCTCTTCTTGACTTGTATACGACACCATGTCACACACGGCATACCCACTATCTTACGGAATACCAAGGCCAGTAATGAGCTAAGAATGAACAGTGTCAATATCAGAGGTCCGATGAAGGCTGAATAGCTTTGCCACTTTACAGCTCTGGCGGAGTTGCTTTTGGGGAAGGGAATGTCATTTGTGCTTGGACATTCTCCCTTTGATATCTGTAAGAACTCACATAAAGGATCCCATCCCTGTCGTACATTGTATTCTAATAATTGTGATTCAGGAATACTATCTCTAACCAATTGATTGTGCTTTTCATATGATGAGATTGCATTTTGTTTGTTTTGTGGTGGAAGAGGAAATGGATGAGAGAGGAATGTCTTGTCCGAGTTGACTACTGAGAATAGCCACCTAATGCAATTTAGAAAGACGACAAGTGAGGTTAGGTTGTGATA
>Ga0214478_101325_pt1 | contig 12701 bp, 11 predicted proteins | sample M1_20Mar14CPVII9_2_FD_178001 | JGI IMG/M metagenome (GOLD analysis project Ga0214478, IMG submission 178001) | Marine eukaryotic communities from Monterey Bay, California, United States - M1_20Mar14CPVII9sort6BwellD7 | ecosystem: Environmental > Aquatic > Marine > Unclassified | place: USA...
TTGGATGAGCACCCTAACCCTAACTCTACCTAATGCCGCCGCATAAGAAGATGTATAATAATGTTAGTGTATGCAATCAGTAGGTCATTAGTAGAAGAAGAAACACCCGAGGATCTTATATTGTTTCAATAGTTTAAATTAAGCGGATATTGTTTTGTAGTAGAAGCTAAATGATTTTCTTCTGATACTATGCTCTTGATTGTAATGAATATACTATCTTAACTAATAGCCGAATTATCTGTGGCATCATATAACCTCTCTCTGAAATGATCTTGTATATATACTCGTTGACAAAACTTGGGTACCAGTATATCATCGTAACAGGCATAATCCATTGCATGTATGGCACATAATGCCCTTGAAATATCAAAACTACTAGTACTATTACTTCTTTCATCTTTATCTAACCCCGTCGTCTGTATATATTGAGCTTCCTTCCATACCTTTTTTGCAATCTTATAAAAGTTAAACTCATCACCTTGAGAACCATGTGTTATCTTCTTAGTAAATGTAGTAACTTCTTTCGGCAATCTACAATTGGAATGCAAGAATTGTGGAAAGGCATCATCTAAATTGGTCATGTTGGGCATGTAAGCTGTCAACCTTGGCATACCTCCTGTTCCTTGACCTTGCTCCTTCTTCCTCAATCGATCCATTTCATACAAAGGACCAACCATACTAAAAACATGTGTAATTTCTTCAATACCACGTGGTTTATTCCGATATATACCATTAGAACTTGGTCCTTGAATAAAGTCCTGCACAAATTTTATATATCGTTCTTGTGTACCATTTTGTAATAGTCTATACTTTGGTATATATGTCGAATCTAAAGTTTGACCACGTATACGATCTTCATGACGCCATTCAATTTCATTATAGGCACTTAAAAAGTGTGTTATTGGATCACGAACTACTGTTATTATACATGTTTCGTTGGTAGAGACTGAGGATGGTATAGTTGTAATTAATTCATGTAATGTATTCTTATCCCATACAGTACCCCCTGCAGCACTATTCAGTTGAGCTAATAGATTACCACGTATTTGATCATTTCCCGCTTTAAATATACGAAGATATGCCATATAACTCTTCTTATTATTAGATAAATATGATAGTCCTCCCGGACTGAATTGGTAGAACTTGTTTATGGCATATATATCACCTGAATGTTTTGTTACAATTTGACCAGGGGGTAAGTTTAGTTCCATACGTGCTAATTCAAATAATGTTTGAAAAGTTTTGGCATTTGGTGATTGATTTGGGCATAGTGTTTGTTTTAGTGTAGGCCAATGTTGGGTGAACTCATCGAGTTGTTGCAATGATGCATTATGTTGTTGAGATGTAGAGTTTGATGTCTCATTGTGGTGGATACCTTGAAAATGACGCCATTCACTACTGAATTCGATTAGATTTGTATTCCATACATTAGTTGTTGCAAAGAAGAGGACCGCTGATATCATTGTTAACATTACTCGGCTCAACCTGCAATGCATAGTTTTGTGTGCGTGTTTGTTGTGTGTGTAAATATACTTATCTCTAATCTCTAGAAGAATAGAAACAACAACTCCTCCGACTGTACCGAGGTACTAACACTTAGTAAAGGGGTATATCTCTACCATAGCTTGAGTTCATCTAATACACACCCTCCGACACACTGCTCCAGCCACAACACTTCCCCTACCTCTAAGTTCTAGAGGTACTTGAAAATTTTATCCTCTCAACGTTGTCTCGCCAAATAACACCTCAATTTGAAAAGTGGATGAATTGATCTATCACTCCTCTTTGTGATAATAGGCTGAGCTGAATGAGCTTACTGATAAACGTCATACTCTTCTTGGCCGGTAGCTGATAAGATTTAGTCCTCTAGTTTCTAATCAGTAATGTTTAGAAGATTCATTTAGACGATTAGGGTATCAATAAGAAAAAGTGACACATCTTGTGTTCTTTTCTTTGCTTGGAGATTAGTACTACTCTAACTAGAATGACAAACGGCGAACCTAGTGGTAGTAAACTCAAGATTATCTACTATACAATAGCTTAATATTATTATCATAACTAAGCAGTCCATATATATTCTCAAAAACAAACAATATCTTCCTAAACACAATATGAGCGAAAGGCACATAATAGCTCCTCCTCCACTCTTTATAATGTCGACCCTTTAGTCGGGATAGACTTTCTCTCTAAACATCTATGTCAATCACTTTTAGTTATTCAAACAATAGACCACAATATGCACGAGGCAATGGATATCATACTGACAATCATTCCGGTCAATACATATCCAGCAGATTCGTCTGGTACTTGAGCAGATTCCGGCTCTTGAATCACATCTACTTCTCGGATATGCGTCTTGGCAGCAATGAGCGCGGATGCCGTCGCTGACCCATTACTAGGTGCACATACCCCACTGCTTGGACGGGTGTTGGAAGAGCAAAATTCTACTTGTATGGTAGTGCATGCCCCACTACCGCCTCCATTGATTGTACAGGGTGCCAAAGTTTGAGATCCATCAGGACATTTATTGGCTGAAGAACAGTCCCAGATCCTAGGATCTACCAGACTCGGAATACAATATTTGTCTGTTTGGCTAACGAGGCAAACAGGCAAATCTAGCAAGGAGCAAGATTGGAGGCAATGTTAGATAGAGGACATAAAATGTTGGGAACAGGTACCACATACTTACTATTACTAGGGCAATCCTTGCTATCACTGCATTGTAATGGTGTAGGCACTGGAGGTGCAGGTACTGGAGGTGTGGGCGTCGGAGGGTCTTCACACATGTCTTTAGCAGCATTCCAATAGCATACACCCTTCGTTGTCATCTCAATACAATCCTTCTTGTAGTATACATTAGAACAAACTACATTGTCAATATCATCACATGAATTACTAACCGCATTCCAATAACACTTATGATATGTCTTTGAATACGAACAACTCTTAGGTGACATGATATCACCACATGTTGTAAAGTCTTTCATGTGCTTACTTGACTTTGCACCGCCTCCTCCTTTGGAAGCCTTGATAGCTTTGGAATACTTTGCCGATTTTGAACCGTAACGTGTTGCCCCAAGTGGTACACACATGAAACCGCCTTCCATATATTGTGTCCACTCACATTTTGGTTCAGTACCACACAGAGTCTCCAAAGTCATCTTTGAACAAGCCTCACGATCATCATCATTCATCTTACTTGATTTTCCCGACCACCAAGGCCACGTATTATAAACAGCTGGACCATCAAGCTCAGGTAGTTCTGGATCATTTGGAGGAGGAACAGTTGTCGTGGTGGTGACTGGGGGATCTGGATCTCTGACAGTCCTCTCTACCCTCCATGTGATGAAGTCATTGCTCCTAGGTGAATCAGTTGCTACAGGAGGGACTTGGGTAGCAGAGGTGCTCGGCGGATCCACACCTTCACAGTACACATTAACAGTTACTGTTGCTGATTGGCCAAACAATCCATCAAACGATCCATCAGTATCAGTAGATCTTACTCTAAACTCAAATATATCTGGACCACAAGCGCCTGGATTTGGTGTATAAATCAAACAATCCGATGTCAGAATGTTTTTACTTTCACTGCGACTAGATGCTTGATATGAGTAATCGGCACCTATTATTAGGAGTAGAAGATGATAGGAAGCATGTTGATGAGTATGAGAAGACGCTATGAGTAAGTCAGTAATGCATATATACTTGTCTCGTGTTAGTTTTCTCACCATCAGGGATGCATTCTCTTCTGCTGCTATCAAGTGGACAGAGTATTATAGCATCAGAATCTTGCATCACAGGGTTTGGGTAAATATAATCCACTATGCATGTCGGAGTAGGTGCCAAAGATGGTTCGTTGGTGGTTGGTTCAACAGTAGGCTAGAGAAAGAAGAAGAAGTGGAGTGAGTGAATTGAAGGAAGGAGAGGAGAAAGTGAAAAGGATATACACATGGTATCCTTCATAAAAAATGAACACATCTTGTGTACTTACATTATTGGGAGCATATGTGGGGGAATAGGAGGGGAAGGTCAAGTCAGGTGTAGGCATCATTGTTACCATTGGTGAATAAGTTGGCCACGATGTACTCGGGGAATAACTACCAAGCACATCCTCAGTAGGGGTATCCGTTGGGGCATCCGTTAAGATATCCTCTGTTGGTGATGAACTTGGGCTCGTGCTTTCACTTGGTTGAGAAGAAGGCAACGAACTCGTACTAGGCTTGGAGCTAGTAGATGGTTGACTACTTGGCTGTACACTTGTGGATGGTTGTGAACTTAATGATGGGATAAATGATACCGAAGGAGGTTCGGTTACTTTTGGAGCTCTGCTCGGGCTACCCGTAGGAAAAAAGCTTGGAACAGGCGTCGTCTTTGTATATGGAACATAAGAGGATGAGTAAGATACACATTATCATGAATATATCATCAAAATATACAACAAATATCAAGAGTCTTACAGGTATATTGGTTGGCAAATCCGAAGGCGATTCGGTAGGAATCTTTGTAGGTGTGCCCGTAACAGTTCTCAATAGAGTACACAGACTCCCATCCAGGCATTCCACACCACCAGAAGGTGACTCGCCACCACTTACAGTAAAGTCTGTATTAGCCCTTGGATCATTTGTACCAGTACATTCAACACATTCAAAACGATTGAACGAGTTGCCTCCATCCGTAGTCCATTTGATACTACCTTTCCATCCATTAAGACTTGGACCTGACACTTGAATACCCGCAACTGTATCATAACATTGTCGTAGAATCACACAAGGAGCTTGAGGACATCTTTGATTAGTGTTAGGATCAGTTACGTTTACATAACCATCTCCACTGTCAAGCTTGATATCAACGAATGAATCTTGGTCTGGTAATGTTGTTTCAATCCTGACACATATTGCATTCGGATCAAGCTCAATCGTTGGTGTCAAAGTCGGTTCATCAGAGGTTGGTTCGCTCGTTGTCGGACTGACAGATGGCTCAGACGTTGTTGGACTTCCCGTTGGAAGGTCGGACGGCTTAGGAGCTGCATCCGGATCACGAGTTGGCTGGATAGAGGAAGCGATAAAAGAGAAGAGAAATGATTAGATGATGTATGGGTGAATGACATCATCTTCTCAAACAACATAAACTTACGACGGGAGTATCTTCCTCAATCTCGGCTACTTGTAATTTACATGGTCCCATACGAACCTCATCAACTAATACACCAGGTAGACAATCCAATGTTGCATTAATACTACCCACATCTGGATTAGTAGCTCCACCATCAATAACGATATTATCAGTAGCATCGAAGTCACCGGCACAACTATCTGATGTACAAGTCATGGGTAAAAATGGATTGCCGTTAACGGAGGCTTTGATACTACCAGACCATGCATCCGTCCTCATACTATCAATTTGTACATTAATTAGGTTTTCATAACATCCAGGTCCTAACCCATCATCTGCTAAAGGTACTACTTCATTGGTAGCATACTTCAAATCAATTTGGGATACATTACGAGTGTCTCCGTCACCAGTGGTATCAACATATACATCAATATAACCACCGTCTGTACTTCCTGATCCGGTAATAACTTGTAAACATGTTATGGTAGTTGGTGCTGACGTTGTTGGTTGAGATGACGGCGAGCTTGTGGGTACGGCAGTAGTTGGACTGACCGACGGTTCGGCACTTGTCGGAGTGAGGGTTGGCTCTCCGCTTGGCTGTTTTGTGACATATACGAAGGAGAAGTAGATGATGGATATGAGAAACAATGGCTTAAGTCGAGAGGCGGCACATCATATACCCTCGACGATAACATACACTTACCTCACGAGTTAATGTATCATAAACCTCCATAGTAACCAATTCACACTGCTTCCCATCGATACTACTATCCAAACATCTAATATCACCACCAGCAACATCATTACCGCTAACACCCATCGTCTCTTCAGTACTACCCAACTTTGGAGTACCACTTCGTCCGGTACATCCATCATTGCAATACATGTAATTCCATGATACGCCATTATCAATTGTGTATTCAATTTTACCTACCCAACTATCATCTGTTGGATTGGATACTAATACTTTAAAATCTGGGTTATCGGGTGTAGTACTGAAGCAATCCTGTTCCAATTGTACTACTTGGTTATAACCATATACAAACTCATCTGGTAGTGACGTGATGTTAAATGAACCGTATCCGAGATCACCTTGGACATTGAGTGTTCCGTCCTTATTCCCATCGGATCCGGTGGTTAAACGGAGACATATGCGAGGACCGGTAAGTTCGGTGGGTGTCATTGTTGGATCGGATGAGGGTGGATTTGTTACATCATTGGGTGTTGGCTAAAGATAGAGGAAGATAGTATGTTAGAAGGATTGAACACATCATGTGTTCATAAACTTTCACACAAACGGCATATAAAGCAGAACATACCGAACCAGAAGGACTTCCCGTAGGATTATCACTTCCCAAATTCCTCTCGTTCTCTAACTCTGCCAATCGTATAGCACAAGTACCTCCTGGATTAAAGATAGGGTCTAAACAGGCCTCGCCTATAATACTATAATACCAATTACAACTACTCTTCTCGCAATAATCTAAGTTCTCAAAGTTGATATCGATTGAGAAATCAATATACTTATATTCGAGACATGGCTCACGACATAGTACTTCAGTCTCCGGAACTATGTCTCCATTAGAATTGGTGATTAAGTTTGTAGGATTGAAGAAGTAGCAATAACAATAACTTTGATTAGGTTGATAACTACCGCTTGGTGCATTTAAACCTTGACAAATCGACGCGCAATCATCAATACTATTAACATTCGATGATGTAACAACTTTCCCATTTCCTTCAGTGTCTATACCACCCTCATTAGGGGGAGGCCATGATATCCATTCTAATAATGATGTATCTGATGAGTTATGTACGAAGTTATATCCATAGGATGAGAGATCGATTGGGGGATTGTATTGTGTTACATTTGGATCGATGAATACTTTAGTTTGACGTTGTACATTCTGTAGTGAGGCGGCAGTGACGAGTGTGTTTTGTTGTTGTTGTGTGGAGAGAGTTAGAGTTGTGTATAGGATTATCTGCTTTGCAGTGATCATCATTGTTTGATTTGTTTGTTGATATGGGCAGACGATGGCAATGATCTAATTTGAATTGACGGCCGACGATTGAAATTGATTCTGATTCTATCTTATGTATCAATGCTTGGCAATGGCAATTGATAATGCGGCGTCAATAATCATCAAGGAGGCACTAGAGATAGGTTGACTACTGCCTTTATTCATAGAAGTTTTGGTGGTAGCAATCCACATGAAGAGCTCTACACCTCGAATCAAATAAGGGCAGTTGGGCAGTGCTTATTTGTCCTAAGCATATTCGCATATTTTGTCTTATCGGGATATTAGTCTTACCGGTACCACTGCTTTACCCTTCTGATTTCATCTCTATTTCCTTCCCAAAACATCAACTGCCCACAAAGATACCAAAAAAGGATACCGATGGAGGAATGACGATAAGCCGGCAATGATTAAACCCCAAAACAGCAACTCAATAGCCTCAGACATTCTCCTTAAATCAGGGAACATAATATGCAATCAACAGCCCAATGTATGCTACACATTACTCTTATCTTATTTTTACATTTGAAATACACAAGAACACTAACCACTCACACACGCCAGAGAGTATTCAGTTTAGTTTAGTTTAGTTTAGTAGATTTCAGGTGACGACTTGGTTATCCACCTCTGGATGCGCATTCCTTGCTATTCTCAGCACAGACGTTATAAGTTACTTCTAAATCATAGACGAATACTGACCTGTCGTTGATTTCTCATTAAACGAGTGATAGCTCTTACTAGTGTCTAATTCATATGCTCAACAACTCCACCAACACCAACTCCACCGACGCTAACGGCAATGGAAACGGCCAAGCAGAAGACGGTAGCAGAGATGATGATGATATCGATAGAACAGCTAATAGCAGTAGTAAGCGTCGACGACGATCTAATGATAACGATGATGAGTCAAAAGCAAAAGTAGATAAGGATACCGACGCCGACGAAGAACAGCAGACACCGGCCGAGGAACAAAAGGTCAAAGAAGATAGCAACAAACAACTAGGCCCAAAGACACCAGTTCTGACAAAAACATATGATGGAGGTTCTACCTCTAATGATGCCACTGATAGTAATAGAAGTACTAATGATCCATGGCCGAGAGATTGTAATGGTAGAAGAAGAACTCGATTATCGACGGAGCAACATGTTAGTACGATTTTGGATAATCTCAATTTGAATTGAGAAGAATGAGTCTACAAGGATGATACATCAGGGTTAGATTAACATGTTGATACATTCTGCTCCTTATCCTTTAAACCTAGAAATTGTGGCCGATACTAGATTCATTTTAGAGTCATATATCATCGTGTTGTGTATCTACTATCTTCTTCTTCTTGTAGCCAGTCTAGTTGTTTATTGTTTGTTGTTGCAAATGGCGGTGGTTTACTACGACGATGGCCTAATCCTCTATTTGGCGGTGACTTCTTCTGTGATACTGTCGAGTCATTCTCCACATCGTCGTTGTTATTGTTATTGTTATGTTGTGCGGCGTCGCCCTTTACAGCTACTATGGAGATTAGTGTAGCGATTATTATAGCCTTCATGTTGAGCATATGTATGTAATGATGATGTACTATTTACTCTCTCACAACACACTGTGAAATGCTTCTTACTGCCCATACAACATGACTCTACTACTACTCAAAAGGGGCAATAGTGCAACTGTTTGAGCTGATTCCCAGAATAGCATCTTAGAATACTGTAACTTCTCACTAAGAAATATCTTCTTTTTGTTAGTGACAAAAGTGTGCGTCCCACTACACGTCCAGAATAACTAACTACAAACACACTCACACATGCGCTTCAATAAGGATTGTAAGTTTGGCCGGCAATGCTAGATAAGTGTATTATGATTATCTACTTATCTTCTTCTACTTCTACACTTAGTTCATTCATATCTCTTCACTTTATGATTATGAGCTGCATGTTAAACCAACTGTACTATTCATAAGTTTAAGTGGTAAATCCTTGACAAGTTTCCATTTCCTAGACCGAACAGATATAAACAAAACCAATATCAACTTTTAAAAGTAGTAATTGGTTTATATTCATCTTTGATGTATTGTTATTCCGATATGAATGTTCATTTTGCCATCTAAGTAAATCCGACAATTCCCAAATCGTTGGCGCTTGGCGCCTATTTGGCATTGAAAATTAGGCGAAGATTGGCTTTTGATGAAGAGCTTGTCGTTGTTGATAATCACCCGCCTCGTCAGCCAATCCATCAACATGAGGATAGGCAATAGGATGATAGAGTAGACTTGGTAGTGCACTCATCGTATATCGATCAACAACCATATAATGAGTATCATTTCATTTATCATTCGTTTTGTGAGTATCCTTAGTAGTCGTGCTTATAGATCTCTGTTCAATCTCACCTCGACTCTTTTCATTATACTCTACATATCAACAAATAATAATAAACATAATATAGTGTAAGAACTGAGATGGAGGGGAACAAGAACGCAATACAGTAATCGAATGTTTACGTTCAGTGTTTCCCAATGCCGAATTTGAAACCCATTGTAAGAATAAGTATCCACTTCGAATTACATTACATGCAAAAGTAGTAGACAATGGCGAAAGAGGAGACAGTGATGCAAAAGATGGGGATACAGCAACAAAGATTATGATATGGAGTGGTGACCAGAAGAGATTATTTCAAAAGAATGCAGCGTTACGGACAGAGTGTATGAAAGAGATAAAAGATTGTCTTGAGGATTTTAAGGAGAAATACTCATAACAGATACAACACAAATTTGATCATTATATATAGTGTGGGTGGAATGACGGCTATACCTAATGTATGGGGGATAATGCCTGATACACACAACACATAATATGATCAATGCTAGAGAGTCAAAAGCACATGATATATGATATGCACATCACAAGCATCGGAAAATCTCAAGTAGGAACTGCCAACTCTTCGGCCTCCTATTGCTAAAGATAAACTTGATTTCGAAAACAGTTACTTTATTGGCTATCAATAACAATGTATTCCATCTACTCCATAGTGCTATTATCAATAGGTTACCAATGTGTTCACATCTTATTCTTATGTATCTCGTCGAGGAATTAAAGGATACCTCTAGAAGGTCTTACTCTTGACCTTGAACTTGAAATTGAAATTGTGAATGGACCCATCACTTCACTTCATCCTATCTCTGTCTACATAATCAGACTATCATTGCAATTAAGAGAACCCTAACATGTCTACCATGCCATCAAAAACCATCACGGAGACGGAAGTCAAACCCAAAGTTGATGTCATTCTCGGCCAAGGTGCAGTAGCACTAAATCAAACCCAAAGTTGATGTCATTCTCGGCCAAGGTGCAGTAGCACTAAAATAGCGCCGGCACCTTCGACTATCGAAAGATTGTTGACGAGAACGAGCAAGCCTATGCATCTGAAAAGAAGAAAGTTAAGAAGTATATTCCTCAGACTATTGTTGCAATCATCTTAAGTCGTGGCGGCCGATACCTGGAGCGGATTGATATTGGTAAGAAAACATACTACAAAGCTATCGGGAATAAGGCCGCCATCGAGAAGACAGCCCAAGCACTACGTGACGCTCGAAGTCGAAAGAAAAGGAAAACACTATCATCCGATACTACTGGTCCTGATATCATTCGTGTATGTGATTTTGTTGATCTTACCCGATCTGATTAGGCGCGAGATTCATGACTAGTGACATGTGGAGATGCTGGTGCCTTCTCCCATGATCTTTTGTGATACCGTGAATAGAAGAACTAATAGTTCATTAGGTATGATAGATCTAAAACTAGCCGGTTGTAATTTGAGTTCTTAGCCTTATCTAACTTCTTTACCATATAACATTACTGCTGACCAACCAAGCGGCTGCCGCTCCCATATATGCCACACTACTAGTCTTCTTCATTACACGCGCCTCCGACTTGGTATCATCACCACTACTTTCATCTACCTCTTCCACTTCACCCTCAGTATTTGGTGTCTCATCTCCCTCATCATCTGATGCACTACTACTCTTCTCAACAAGAGTAATCTCCGTCTCAAACGGATCAACTGATATTAACGTCTCATTCAAGTGCCCACCCGTATACTTGGAATATATACCCGTTCCTAAAACAATCACCTCATTCATCACATTGAGTTCCCCGTCTTTTAATTGAAAGAATCGATTAGCCATGTAAAAGGGTTTGTTCTTTGTATATTCATCAGGTGGGAAGTCAAATCGAAATCCTTGATTTGTACCAATCCTTTTACCACTGGGATTTAGCACTGGATTCTGAAATCGATTGCCAATCTCTTGTTTTGTATTATAATCTAATATATAATCACTAAAACCCGCTTCACCTCCGACCAGCTTGAAATCATATGTCGTAGCCTTGGCATCACCATCTGATACTACTTCCTCGGGTGATACTGCCGTCGGTTCAGTTGCAGTAATAGAGAAGGTAGCAGTGGCAATCCAAGCTGGATCAGGAGATATAATATCCTGTTTGAACTCAGTGCCAGTAAACTTTCGATATGGACCCGTACCACGAAGAACAACTACATTAAATATATCCATCTCACCATCATCCATGATGAATTTACGATTACCATTGTATGGAACTAATGTTGGATTGAATGTAACGTTTGGAAATTGATAACTAAAGCCTTGATTGGTACCCACTCTAGTAGATAATGATGTATTCGTATCATTATAGATTGGATTTCGGAAGGATTCACCAATTTGTTCAAATGGTTCATTAACTGCCATGAATGGATTGTAATATCCGCCTTCACTTGTAAACCATAATGTTAATGTTTCATCGGACTCATCTTCCTCTATATCAGATAGTGGTTCAACTAATGTAATTTCAATTTCATAATCTCCATCATTAGTCAATACCTCCTTTTGAACTACACTCCCCCCAGTATACTTAGCATACTCTCCCGATGCGGCAACAATAATATTATTATGTAAATCTAACTGATCACCGTTTTCTATAAAGAATTGACGATTTGTATTCATTACATCTGATGACGAAGGAAATAACGTCCAGCTGGTTGGTGCTGTTAGGAAACCAAATCCACGAGCTGTACCCATACGACGTAGATTGTTTATGTTTGTTGTTGGTGTGTGTGGATCTAATATTGCATATTGAAACTGTAATATATGAGTTTGCAATGGTTTATATAGATATGTATGTATCAGAGAAACGTGTGAGAGCGAGAGAGAATAAAGATATAAAGAATGAACATATCATGTGAGTTAGATACAAAAAATATAGACTATCTATATCTCATACACTACTTACCAACTCCCCAATCCATTGTCCATCTTCACCATTTAATATCTTACATTGTGATGTATAATTACTCAAACATTGTGATGAGAAGTTACCTTGAGGACTCGCTAGCGGGCGTAAGAGGAAATCGTGTTCAATAACTACTTGATCATTTGCTTGTATCTTGTGTACTATGAATCCTCCAATGAGGGTTAGCTGATGCACGATAGCTAAGATATTCATCCCTTTAGGACAGTAGACAGGATAATACCCAATACCTAGCTGATTGTAGATATCTGCATTATTAATTAT
>Ga0214478_101326_pt1 | contig 12683 bp, 8 predicted proteins | sample M1_20Mar14CPVII9_2_FD_178001 | JGI IMG/M metagenome (GOLD analysis project Ga0214478, IMG submission 178001) | Marine eukaryotic communities from Monterey Bay, California, United States - M1_20Mar14CPVII9sort6BwellD7 | ecosystem: Environmental > Aquatic > Marine > Unclassified | place: USA...
CTGTTGACTCATCTGTTTGTAACCGCACTGCGCTTGGTGACTGCACCAAAGCAAACAAATGGAGATGATGAGGATGACGTCGACCTTGATCCCGTTGATGTACGTTTGGAAGAAGACTTGCAACTGTTAAGGAAGGGGCTGAATCCCGTCTCTTGGTCTCAGATTTGTTTCTTCTACATGGACCTTATGGAACGTTACTACACATCAGATGAGACTCTTGAGGATGGTGTTCTGCCCGGTGACGACAAGCTGGACATGACCTACTACTGGAATAATGATAAAATGGACATTGATGATGTCGAAGCTAAGGAGAGTGATGTGCGTCCCCTGTCAGCCACATACACTGTATATCTTGGAAATGCAGAGGGTGTGCTTTACAAAGGATACGAAAAGTTAATGAAACAGGTTGAACCCTGGAATCTCAAGCCAGACGAGCTCATGGCTTTGTTACGCGCACTCACCGATGACGTCATGTCAAAACGCCCTGATCTGGCTGAGGACATTGCCGGAAGAGCAGCCAAGCTTCAAGAACTTACCAAGGTTAAAAGAAATGCACTCATTAAATACAACAGGGTTCGACTTCAGTACGAGGGCCCAAAGAAACCAATCAGACAGAAGAAAGCCGCTGGTGACGAAGACGACAAGGGCGACAAGAAGAAGGACGACGGAGAAGCTGATGCCGACTCTAAAGAAGAAGGCAAGCCATTCGTACCCACGGCGACCAAAAAACAGTTTGAGACGGCAGAGAAAGCATACTTCCGAGCTCTTGAAGCGCTCGACAAGGGCCTCACAAAACTTATTGCACGCTCTGAACCCATCGCCTTCGATCGTAATCACAACGCTATTTACTTCTTTCAGCATGACCCAACGATGCTACATGTCGAGACTCTCACAACACGTGAATCCACTATACCCCCTGAAATTAAGAAGCTGGGTGTTGAGTACACACCGGCCAGTGTGTGGCACTTTATTGACACGAAGTCTCTCTTTGAGCAGTACGTGGGCAGTATGGATAGACGTGGAACGCGTGAGAGAGAAGCCTTAGAAGTTTGTAATGATCTTACATTACTCAAGCGTAAGCTTCAAGATGATAAGGAGTACAATAGTCGTGAACTAGCAAGAAAGAAGGAGAAGGAGGATTTGGAAAGACGTTTGGAAAATGCAAAGAGTGCTTGTGATGCTGAGGATGGAAGGAGGAGCGGACGGCTGGTAGGATTGGCACAGGGGGAACTAAAAGCGGTGGAGGAAGAAATCAAGGAGTTGGCCAAGGCTCACGAGGAGGAAGAACGACAGGAGAAGATCGGCAGAGACAATGCGTCTGATTATAGTTTGTTGACAGGCCTTCAAACACTTACTGAATTGTACGGAGGACAACGATCCACTAGGAGCAATCGCAAGTCGGACAATATTGTTCAAACTGATGTAGAATTACTTGCAAATGCCCCATGTCATAAGCTGTGGGTAGATGAACGTATCGGTGGAAACGGTACTCTCAACATATTGGTAGAGTCTTTGTTTGCCCTTGAGAAGAAGTGCAACGACTTATCTCCTTGGTCACGACAAGATATTACACGCGAGGCATGGCGAAAACAGTTGAGTGATGCCTCATTCGCTTGGGCTATCGACTGTGAGATGCAACTTGGACCATTGGCTGACAACAAGAAGAGTTCAAGTGAAGGCAGCAATTCTACAAGTCCAAGTCCTGCCAAGAAGAGAAAGGTCGACCCTGCAGCTTCAAAAGAATCTCTCAATAAAATTATCACTACTGTCAAGGTAAGTATTCGCTGTGGGTACACACTGCTTAGTTTAGTTGACATGTTCTCATTCCTTTGATTCTCTTCTATTGTTGATATAAACACCAATTATCAGCTTTGTTTGAAGGATTTGGAATTACGTGTTTTTGAGATGTCAGGCAAGAAGAGATTACTCGAAGAAGAGTACACAGCGGAAGAAGAAAATGAGAATTTGTCGGAGGAGGAAGACAATGAAGAGCTCATTAAGCGCCGAAACAACTGGAAGGTCAAGATTAATGCCTTGAAGCAAGTCCCCGTCCATCGGTATGCGCTTATTCGCGATGTTATTGTCGCAGCGATTACCGTTGCTCGCAAATCTCATCTCAATAATGTTGCTGCAGAGCTCAAGACCGCATTACAGATGATTCGTGACCATTCAGGGGGAGAAGCCAAGCATGCCGCACTTAAAATCCTTGATAAGTATGGAGGGTATGAAGGTGACGATGACGAGGATGAAGATTTTGATGCCCTTGCAGCAGTTGGCGGTGACGCACCAAATACCAACGAGGAAGAAGATGTGGTAGTTGCAACTATGCTTGCGGATGAGTTCAATTGGGTTAGTGGAAGTATTGGAGGCGAAGGAGATATTGACGGCAGTGAATGGAGCAAGGCCATTAAAGAGTGTAAGTCAGTCTCAAGGCTCGCTGCTTTAATACAAAGCTTTTTATCAAAGGCAGATGTATGCCTTGAGAATCTCAAGGAAGACAACGACAGACTTCTTCATGTATTGAGATCAAAAACGGCTTTGAAAAAACATGATTCTGCTAACAGCATCTGGTGTAATGTCGAGGTTACAACTCAGTTAGTGAAAGCCAAGGTTACCGACTATCCTTGGTGGCCTGCACATCGATGTATTCCATTGGACTCATCTGTTAAGGATGCACTCGAAGGAAGTGGATATGCCATTGTAGCCTCAGTAGGGAATGAAAATGCAAGCTTGTTCTTGGTATCGGAGAAGGATATTGTCGATTTCTCTTCCGAGCCAGAGGATGATCTATCACAGTATGATGAATCAGTTGTTCAAGGTATGGAAGAAGCGATGGGCATGGCCAAGAATCTTTGGAAAGCACGCAATCGTGGAGTTGCTTCACCATGGCGTACAAAGAAAAGACCTTCTCCTCGTTTTTCAGACGATGAGTCTGCTGAGGAGAAAAAGGAAGAGTAGTTTGTGACTTGTGCCATCCCTTGCCTAGGTATAAGGGGATAATCTAAACATTAAGAGATCAAGATTCGATTCTGTTTTACTTATAAGAGATAGAGCGTACTTATCCCCTCATTGGGGTATGTATAGTCGTTGTAACTTAGGACCCCTACCTCTTCATTTGTACGGGCGATTACTGAGTTTGGAGGATACCTTAAAAGGATACAGATATACATCTGATTGAGTAGAAGTCAGAAGTAGAGCCATGTGATGATATGTTACTTTAAGAGTAGGTTGTTGTATTAGGTTGTTGTATCTATTAGATTGGTATGTAGCGTTGGATATAGGCAGCAGAGGAAATTATATATATAGACATATATAGATTAATCTAACCCGCTGTTGAGGCAACAAATTACTAGAGGTATTTGAGAAAGATCACTGAAAGTTACCACTCAATACTCAGACTATTATGGCAAAAGATAACCCAATTGACGTCTACCGGCGTCAACAGCGCAAGAAGGAGGTAAAGAAGAATAAGACTGCTCGTATTAAAGCTCGAGATGCAAAGGTAGCGGCGACAAGATCTTTGGAAGAGGTTAAGTGAGTACTTTTGTGAGGATATGTTTAGTTATAGCTAGTTGTAATGTTTGCAATTATAAAGCAGCCTCTCATTTCTATCACTATCCATTTCAATTGTATTGTATACAACACACAAATATTATATTATATTTAATAATATCATGAATAATGAATATATAGATCTGAAATATCATATTTGGAAAGGAAACGAGATAGGAATGAGGAAAAGAGTGGTTTAGACAACATTGAGACAAAGAAGTTGGAACGATTACAGAAGGAATTACGTATAGTAAAAGATGAAAGTGTAAAACGCAAAGCATTAGCCGAGCAGGCACAATTGGAACGTGACAAAGAATTATTAGCAGCTCAAAAGACAGTGGAAGGTGTACAAAAGTTAAATGAATCAAAGTATACATTAAAAGAACGATATGCCAGTGTTTATTATGACGAACAAATGAACCCCTTTGGTGCTCCTGCACCGGGACAAATGAAGTTGTATTATGCAGATATTGAGGGTAAGACTACTACAATGGATGCAAGACGAGCTGTGGTACCGACAAAGTTTAGAAAAAAGTTTGAAGTAGAAGGGGGAAAAGATGATGTTATATTAATGCAAGAAGATACGGCACGAAGAAAGAGAAGATGGGATGACCAAGGGAGTGCTAATCAACAACAACAAATGGTAATGCCACCTCCAATGAATAATCATTATGGCCCTGGTCCTCCACAACAACATATTCCACCGCCGATGCCAATGGTAAGAGCTGATCAAAATGTTTACATCCATGTCATGTTATTCCCTTGTTTAGTCTGGACTTGCTCATATTATAAATGTGTGCCTTTGCTTCTTATAAAGCCCCCACTACAACCTCCACATCCGCCACCGCCTCCTCCTCCACCACCACCAATGGTAAGTCAATCAATGATTCATTATTCAATATTGAGTATAATGACTTGTACTAATTTATTATTTATATTTAGCAACCCCCACTTCCACCAGTGCCACCCCCTTCCACAATCCTTCCTCCTCCCAAACCTCCAATAGATAAGACTAAAGTGCCAGCTCTCCCAGCACCATCAAAAGCAGTATTACGAGCTGCGAAACGAAGCTCTGGCAGTAGTAAGCGTACTAATGCATTAGCTGATATTTGGGCATCTCAAGAGGAAATGGAATATGAGTCTTCATTAGGCGGTGCTCTTGAAGGCACGGTAGATCAACAGCAACAACAGCAGTCATTCGTACCAAGATGGAAACGCAACAAAAAGAATGGCAAATCTAGTAAAGAACAAGCGGATACATACGATCCATGTTGTCCAAGCGCAGATGGCTACTCGGAGTATAGAGATGCGGAACAGATTGAAAGACAGTCAAAAGAAGTTGCCAAGTTGAAGAAGGAACAAAATGAGCATGTTGCAAAACATATCGCTGCAACTACATCCCAGCAACAATCATCTTATGACATTCAACAACCGATATGGTATTATCGTGACAACACCTCAAATGCCGTTCAGGGGCCATTTTCTGGACACCAGATGTTAGGTTGGAGATCTTTCTTTCCACCGACTACTCCAGTTAGATTTAGTGATGGATCTCACTTTGATTTTGTACCGTTGTCAAGTGTCGATTTTACAAACCCACCAGTTCCGCCGCCACCGCAAAAAGAGACTACTGTATCAGCACCAGATGAAGCAATTAATAGTGTGAACAATGATACTACAAAAACAGCACAGGTAGAAGCAACCGCGCCATCACTTACTACTGAAGATGAAATCAAACTTGCTATTCCCAAGACAGAAGAAGTCACAGAACAGCTGACCAATGATAATGGCGGCCCAGAGCCTGAAGTCGAGATGTGTCTACCACCTCACTCTGACGACGAAGATAATCATGTTGATATGAATAACAATGTGGATACTAATAACTCAGGTCAAGAGGTTGATATGTGTCTTCCACCTCCATCTGATGACGAAGAAGCTGACCAAGCAAATAATGACGGAGAAGTCGACATGTGCCTTCCACCCCCATCTGACGATGAAGAGGTAAATGATCAAAATGAAATACCTTATCCATCAGTTGGCGAATATCCACTACCCAACGATGACGATGAAGCGATGTATCCAGTTGATGTCGAGTACCCCGTTGACAATGATTATCCTGATACGGGTGACTCATATAATGAAGGCGGTGAAATGTCAGCAGTTGCACCATATCCTACTTCTGAGGATGTGGAGTTTGGTGTAGCCGATGAGGGTACAGTAGACCAACAAGTTGGTGAACAGGAAGTTATACCGCCGCATGTCGAGAAGAAGAAATATGTTGGTGACAAGACAGTAGTTGCATTTATGCCGTCAACTCTAAGGAGGGGTATCAAACAAGCAAAGAAGAAGTCGGCTACCAAAGATGTTCTTTCAACTGCAGAGACAGCCAACGACAAGGAAGACAAACAAGGGAAGAATTCTGTTGCTGATGATTACAACAAGTTTATGGAAGAGATAGCAGAAATAAAGTAAAGTATTGAGTTCTCTTACTACCCCTTTTACATCACTCCTACACAGAACCTTTGATAACGATCGTACCAACGTGTTCGCCTAGATTTATGATGATGAAGAGAGATGTTAGTACATGTGGGCTGCAAAGGCAATCATGCACAAGTTCAAATGAAGTAGTCAACTCTTCGAGACTTCATATAAAACACACGAATTCACATGATGAAACAATGCTAACGCGGACGTACCAGTTCTCTAGAGAATCATCAATTAGAGAATCAACATACTTGTGAACACCATGATCATTCAAGTCAAGCCTAAACCTCGCTTTCAACTGCTTTACAGCCTCTTCTGGCCTACCCCGGAAACATGCTAGATCTTCATTACCCTCAGTCAGCATTTCGACAAGCAATATAATTTGATAGCACTGGAAGATGCGCGTTTCACAATGTATGAAAATGAAAAAGAGATGATATAACTTATGTTAGGCAACAAGTACATAAGACAGGAGGAGTGAAGGATCCTCCCGGTATCCTCAAAAAGAGAGAGAAGAAGTCCCACCTCAACGAGACTACTCATACATTCACACATATAACAATACTAACGCGGACTTTCCTGTTTTCTCAGTTCAATAAAGGTCTTGAAGCATAGCTCTCTGAACTTCTGAAAGGTATAACTACTGGGGCCGTCCATCAGATCAACAAAGTCTCTTGTGAGCTTGAAAGGAGCGCTCTCAAAGTTACTGTTTTTACCCGGCGAAGAGAGGAAGAAGAATCCCCAGTCGATATGAATTATATGTCCCTTACTATGAAGAAGTATGTTCCCATTGTGTCTATCTTTGATCTGCATAAGAAAACATACAATAGAATAAGCTGCTAAGCTCTCAACAAAGTTTGCCTTGGCATCTGAATACTCAGCCGACGACGGATCTCCAAAGTGCTGCTTAAAGAATCCCTTTAGACTTGTAAAGTTGGGTGTATTCCTTTTCAGAGAGTCAATGCTTATAGTGTCCGGTACACATTCAATTATACCTCCGCGGCCGGTAAGGGCTACGATTGTGTAAGGGTACAACCAACTTGGCACTTTAGCCTTTGCCAAGATGGTTGCCATTCGTGATATGAGCTGTGATGCTAGTTGTTCTTGGCGTAGGTCGTCGTTTCCCTTGATCAATATGGGAAGCAGTCTCCAATTTTTATTACTTCCGTATATAGAAGATTGACGAATGCGTTCAGTCTTTGTCGTCCAGTCTTCTTTAAACACAACTGCTGGAGCTGTAGTCCTTAACAAATTCGTATCTTCAGGTTCTACAGTTGCCTTCATTCGAGGTTCATCGCCAAATGATTCACTTCGAGCCATGCTAGTTGATGTTGGAGGGAACATTACTCTTCTTCTCTGTTTTCCCTGAGGCGAGTTGTCTTCATCACTAATTTCTTCCTCTTCTTGGGCAATGTTTTGAAATGAGTTGCGCTTTCTCAAATTGAGCTTCTTCTTTGGTGTGCTCCACTGTCCCATAGGAGACTTCTCGATATCATGTTGTGCCAATGTATTTGATTTTGTCGGTGTGATAGGTTCAGGTACTGCCCGAGTATCATTGAGTGCAACATCTTCCTCCTCCTCGGACAATAAAGGACCTCCTAGTGGTGGTGGTGGTAGTTGCATAACCATATCATCATCATCTTCTTCTTCGGCATTACTTGGTGAGTATGATTGGATTTCACTAAGTTCTCTTGCAGTCTCTTCATCTTCATCGTTAGCATGTGCTGATCTTTTCCACGAGTCTCTTCCCAAGAAGTCACTGAGACGCCGATCTAATACCCCTGGTCTACCGTCTCCATGATGACTTAGAAGATCTATTGTATCCTGTAACCTTTCCTGTGTATAATTAGCAACCTTATCAATGAGAGTACTGTGTCGATGTGGTGGACGTGGCTGTCTAACCCAATCGGAAGTTATGGTACTTTCATTATTCACCAATTGAGTAGTAGAGCTCGGTTCTCCATAATCCAATACTTCCAAAGTTATTATACAAGGAACACGTTCTTTCGTTGACAAAGCTATCGACTCTTCAGAAACTATCCGCCATACTCGATGCTGCATGTTCTTAATAGGTAGATAGACCACATTGGACGGCAGAAGTTCTACTTCTAAACCTCGCAGGCGTTTTCGTAGCTCAGCCGTTCTATCTGATCGACTGACATTCATTAAATCGTCAGCAACTGATAACAAGGCATCCAGAAACACAGGTGCTGCAAAGAACAACGAAGCTGCTTCATTGGCACTGTTTGGTGGCTGGTATGGCACACCCGAGTTATTGAGGGGTAGGAATCCATGCTTATGCTCGGAAGTGATTGTATCAAGATGAGAGGTGGACTGAAACCCAGTCTTTGGGTCAATGGGTATCAATCCTCTTTCGACTGCCGTTGCTAAGGACGATGGTGATCTTGAATATCCATTCAATCTGTCATTTGAGTCATAATCATCTGTAACTGTGCCAGAGAGGGTTCCATACTGACAGACTATTGCTGGTCTACTTCCTCTTTGTATAACCTTTTGAAGTAATTGTTCAATAAGAGCTTTTTCATCTGCGGTGAATTTAGTTGTTGGATAGTCACCAAATCCGTCAGCTCCTGAGTAATGATTCCATGCTGAATGACCAGGTGGGTCTTGTCCCATAAAATCAAAGGATGGTACACTAGGGATTAACCCTTGGCATGATGAAAGATATAGGTTTGTTTCGACTCCTCGTAACTGAGATGGCCCTAACTCAGCTTGTTCTAAAGATGATGATCCAAGACTGCCACCGCCACTGCTAAGACTATGTGCATGGCTAGATTGTTTGTGTTTATCTTCTAAAGACGATTCACCTAAACACCAAGATCTAAGGAACCAAAAACATCTATGTGCGAAATGAAGATCTTGACTACACTTCTTTAGTATCCATGCTTCTAGCTTCTGAGATATGTCAAAGTATGCTCCGTGCAGTAAGAATGATAATAGTTGTGGTGCATAGAATGATAATGCTGCACTCCCTTCTCGTGATACGGCATCTCCGTTACTTGTATTTGTACCAAATGCCAAATCTAATCTACTATTTGTACCACTCCATACATCTTCATAGGCGAAGAGTTGAAGTAATACCTTGAATGGATCAGGTTTTAAAGGTACTAACTTTGTAGCATTATTGATTGCATTTGCAAGTAAGTTAGATGAGTCAGCACTATTATTCCGAGTAGGAGACGATTGTAATGATGAATCTCTACTGTTTGAGCCACCATGAGTAGAATTGTTGTTGTTTGTCATTATTTCTAATCTTTCTGCCCACATTCTCTGGGCAGAATCAAAACGAGCTTGAGTATCAGACATGAATGCCTCATATTGATCTGGTAAACACATGAAACGCTCTTTGAATGATTTGTTTCTATTCAGATTGTTATTGTTGTTACTACCTCCTTCTGGTAAAAGTAACGGAGTCTCATCTGCAAAGTCTTCATCATCATCAGTATTGTGATGATCGCCATTTATTGTTAATGTATCAATCTTACCTCCAGATAGCCCCCTCGTTGTTGCAACACCATTACTTTGAGCAGCCATTGCATATGCCAATCTCTTTCGTTTCCTCTTCTCTTCATACAAGCCATCATGAAGAGGACCAGTAGAACGTACATGTAACACTATGAAAAAGTGCAGTATTATCGAAACCAGAGATAATGATAACAGTGTCCATGCCGTTGAACCTTCTCCACTATTCTTTACTTCGCTAAGCAGTAATCTTGGAGGGTCAAACGGGTCACTGCTACCATCTGATATGTCACCTTGTGAAGCGTCACTCATTGGATCTAATATCAACACAGCTAACATATGACTTATAATTATCATTAAACTTGTACCCTGGAATAGAAATTGTATTATAACACACGGTACTCGTGTTCCCTTATATGCTGCATATGATAATGGGAATGTTAATAGTAATAGACGTATTATTGCAAGTATGACAACATATCCTGTCTTTGATTCAATTGTTGATAGTGGTATTGATACCTTGTGTTCATTACTACTATTATTATCATTTTCTATTTGCTTTGTACTGTTGGATGAATCTTCATCGTTTGCAATCTCAATATCGTATTGATATGCAGTGAAGCCTGGTTGTTTATTATCTTGAACTGCTGGTATAAAATCATCTATATCGTTCGGAAATGTTGCAATCACATTGTTATTTGTTTTACTTTCAAACGATGAATCTTGAAAACGACAAGGTATCGATGAATTATTATCAAAATTATTATGTTCACATGGTATGCGAGCAGCATCATAAAGAGTTATATTACCATTATTACTACCACTACTACTACCCTTGTTTGTAAAATAAATGTAAAGTATTAAACTATCAGATAACCAGGCACCCAAGGCTGGTAGTAGAAACATTCTCAATAATGCAACAAATTGTTATTGCAATGATATGGTATTTTGTTTATGTAGTAACAGTCGTTTTACCTGTGGCTGGGCACCAGCAAATATGATATCAGAAGATTCCCCAATGTATACTAGATCAATATTGCAGCAGTAATGGCATGTAGAACATGATATTGGTGCACAAAGAGCCGCAGTGATTTGACTTTTGACTTTTGCTTTCCGGTATCCTTTTGGTACTGCAGTTGCAGTTTCGATACGTCATAACCTCACGCCTCACACTTAAAAATCTACAACTTGTGCAATTACAGAGCACGCACAAGGCACAGTATGGATGGTATTGTTATTGCGTTGATAGATCTAAATCTTCATCCAATAGGTAGCTGTCTACTATGTGCAAGTAGTATGTTTAGCATACGGTGTGAAAGGACTCGTCGTATTTTTTTAGCAGGGTATATCGATAATATAATCTAGTTGCCAAACAAGTGGACTGAAATTATATCAAATAGTCTTGGAAAATACGTATAAGTAGTAAGATATGGGTAACAAACGTGATAATCCATCCTCCAAAGGATTGATAAGAGCCTTTTTAATAGGTATTCCACTGCTTTTCCTTAGTGGAGTGGTATTATATGGACAGTGCAATGTTATTAGTAGTAGTCAACCGAAAGAATCAGCCTCATCAAAAGCATCATCTGCTTCTGCATCTTCTTCCATCAAATCAAGCACAGAATTGACAATATCTACTACCACAACGACGAATATATCAGACTTTGAATTAGCAAAACGTGAATCTCTGGGATTCTTTAATGACATACCATCTCACACATGGGTTCAAATAAGAGATAAAGTACAAAGTATGTCTCCAAACTTCAATACATATTATCTTCCCTGGAATATTAGCGAGGCTGGTAAGATTGGCCGTCGTAACACACCTGGTGCATTCTATCAAAATCATTATGAACCGGATTTCGTGTGCCAACACGAGGGTAGAATAGGTAGATTAGGAGATGGAGGAAAGTGGATTTGTGATCCTCATAGAATTGCAATGCAAGATGAATGTTTGGTATACTCGGTAGGATCAAACAATGATTTTTCATTTGAAGAATCAGTATTAAAAGATATTGGACCACATTGTGAGATTCATACATTTGACTTTGGAAATTTCAAAGAAGGTGCAGCTAAAGTCGGATATCGATTGCATAATGGTGTAAATAAGACAGCCGTGAACTATCATCAATATGGACTTGGATTAGATAACCCTCCAAAGTACAAAAGTCTACAAACAGTTGTCAAAGAACTAGGACACGAAAATAGAATTATAGATATATTCAAGATAGATTGTGAAGGTTGTGAATGGGAAACGGCAAAGCATTGGTTCGAAGCTGATGTTACATTAAGACAGATCCAAGTTGAGCTACATAAAAGCAATATGGAGACAACACCACAATTCTTTGACATGATGTATGATAATGATTATGTGATAACACATAAAGAGGCCAATATCGAATGGACGAATGCACAGGGAACGTGCATTGAGTATGCATTTCTCAAACTATCACCCGAATTTCATGCTGGATATCAAAGAATGAAAGGTGGTACCTACAAGACTACTAATAGATAAGGCTGGTTGACTGTGCATAGGTATACGTATCTAAGCTTAGCTGTTATTTCATTGTTGACATTGGTATTTACATCTTTATTATTATTATGTAATGATGATATAGGATTAGCTGTTATATCGGTAGAGATGGAAATATCTGAGTTCGAACAATGTCAATATTCTGAACATCGTTGACACTCGTTCTCGATGAATATTGCACCTCCAAAGGTGAAACGGTGCTCATTGTTTGTATCCTTAACAACAACGCCGCCACCACTGTTAGGCACAGCGGTGGCTTTGTCATTTATTCCACTAGCCGCCTTCGGCGGGCTAGCGCGTTGCGGTCAGGAATGCTTACAAGTGGATGCTGTAAAGCAGGATGGAGTAGCCGAAACAGGAGGTAGTTTACTTGTAAAAGAGTACCATATGAATATCCTAAATGTTTCATAAACCGAGTTAGCTTTTATCTATTTATTAGCTGGTTTTGATGGTAGAAAGTCTATTGGCTCTGGTAACATGTTGTTCTCTTCAGTTCGCTTCTTCCTTTTCCGGACAAGGTTGTCTTGATTCCACCAATATCCATAAGTTTGATCCTCCTTTAAAATAGGGCAACTCTCTTCGTGTTCGATTGCATCATTCAATATACGAAATGTCTGCTTACAGTAAGAAC
>Ga0214478_101328_pt1 | contig 12675 bp, 11 predicted proteins | sample M1_20Mar14CPVII9_2_FD_178001 | JGI IMG/M metagenome (GOLD analysis project Ga0214478, IMG submission 178001) | Marine eukaryotic communities from Monterey Bay, California, United States - M1_20Mar14CPVII9sort6BwellD7 | ecosystem: Environmental > Aquatic > Marine > Unclassified | place: USA...
CCTCTGCTGTTCAACTCAATCCCCGATATCATTGTGTAGTGTTCAATGTTTAAAGGTGTACGTAAAGCTTACTAACCAATCCCTATGTCACCATTGTGTATGTGCTCTGTTGTTATATGGTTTCCTCGGACGTTCTGCTCTTCTCATTCTTGTCACTTACTTGTTGTGTTATGCAGAAGGAGAGCCTTCCGTCTCAAGACAGACAATCGCTACCAATACCAATCTCATATCATCATATCAGCTCCTCCTTAACATCCTTGTTCGAGCATTTATCACAGCTCAATGGACAACCATCGGCAATAAGTACATTATTGTATGAATCATCTCCGTACAAATTATCATAATCACATCGTTTTGAAACGAATCCTGAACCGCAATATCGAGGATTTTCATTTGCAATTGTATACCAATTCGTGTCTTTACATTTCAACAACTGTATCCCCACACGTGTTGCAAACTCGACCCCTTCATAAGACAAAGATGACTCATCATCGACCGATGGAAGGTTCCACGTCCATGCTCCTCCCGTTCCCAATACTCGTCTCATCCATTCTTCAGCCTGCTCCTCAGTCCAAACAACATCATCACCACTATTCCATCTTTCGAACATTGCTACTTATCCAAAATGACAAACGATCAAACAAACGAATAAGATATGCGTATATGATATGATATAGCAGGAGGGGTATACGAACAACTTACGCATGTACATGTGTCCAAGAGACGGTTTACCATCAACATATAAGTAACCATTATCACTTGCTTCGATCTGTTGAACCATATTTAAGTTTACTGTGGAGTTGGCAGGGTGTTTCCTCACGGGCTGTATATAATGATAACAGATGAATGTGTAAGATATGTGTGTATATGATATGATACGATACGTAAGGTATAGTAAGATAATATATAGAAACTTACCGTAGGATGACCCTGTTGAATGAGAAAAGATGATTCATTTGCCGTGAGAAATGTATGTCATGAGAAAGTGCATAAGATATGTTCATTAAACACACTCACCGACGTAAAGTCTTCATAATCTGGGTTGTCATTCGCTGCACTTGGTAGTTTGCCTCGGTTAAATGCCATTGCTACCTTAGGATTTGCTTCGGTGCAAATATCATGTATAAGTCTCATATGGCCATAACTTGCATGATCGAACCACCACCCATCAATCTTCGTACCATATCGATTAGCAAACTCTCGAACGATAACATCGGCATACGCCCTCTTATAACTAAGTAAAGATGTTGTGCCGTATCTTCTCCTAACAAATCCCTTCCATCTATCGATGGATGGAGATCGATCTGTTCGTTCATTATAATCATATGCTTTTATCTTTCCGTGTTTTAACTTTGCTGGTCTAGAATACATGATAGAGAGTGTGAGTTGATGATTCATAAGAGGAGTAATACGATACTGTACACAAGATAAGCACATATCATATTAAACACCAACACTAAAACACTCACCCTTCGGTGGCCATATAGGCCAGTACTTTGTAACCCTCCTTCTGAAATGCCTCGGCCAACTCATCAAAGAGATCTCGTTCAGGGCAGCATCGAGGGTTTAATTCTGAAAGTACACTATGTGGTGCTATATATCTACTACCATCGGCACCCTCCGATAGACCAAACAAGACATATGTAACTCCGGGTATAGATTTAACTTGTTCAATTAACTTTGTAACATTGTAATTCGCAACTTGTTTTGTATTACCTGCTTTAATACGCCAACTTATACCCCATTTACCAGACATCCAATGTGCGGGTGGTAAGTTTAATTTAAGTAATGGGAATTCATATGCAAATGGTGCCTCGGTTGGAGTATCGGTAGCATCTTCTTCTTTTGATGATGATGGAGGTATAGAGGGTAATGTTGTTGGTTCGTATGTAATATCCGAAAAGGTTGGTACAAATGTTGGCATATCTGTAGTGGATGTTTTGGAAGGTGTTATTGATGGTGCTAAAGAGTTGTTCATGTTAGATGCACCAAGAGAAGTAGTATCACTCGATGAGTTGTTATTTCTACCCAATAGTATACCCAATGTAGTTGCCACAGCAGCAAGGAGAAGTAATGATGCCGTAAGAAGAAGTATATTTCTTCTTCTTCTTCTCTGCTGCGCTCTTCCGATATCATTTTGATCAGGAGAGTGTTGTATAACTTCCTCTTCTATATCTATTAGTACCGGTGTTTGTTGCTGATGCCGCGGTTGCATATCTTCATTCTCAAACTCATCAGCTGCTGACGTTGTTGGTTGTTCACCTGCTACTTCAACTGCTGCTACCTCGTGTTCCTGTTGTGCTATATCACTAAATGTGCCATAATTGCTACTTCCCAAAACTTCTTGTTCATCTATTTCATAATTCGATGATGCACCGTCTATCCTATCGACATTACTATCCATTGTTATTATCGGTAGAGGAGATTCTATATAAGCAGAAGAAGGAGTAGCTAATACCTTGTCTGTTGTTTCATTAATATCTGCATAGTAGGCATCGTTGTTGTGTCATTTGCTAATTTGCAACTCTCATTATTGATAATAATGAGAGTTGCAATGATGATGACACCGCCTTACCTTATTATTTACTCTATGCATCATAATTAACAACTAATAACTGATAGTAGAGATGGATAAGCAAATACCTGCAAATACAATCAAGACTCTTTATGTCAGTCAAAATGAAACTTGCAAGTGGATCTTGTTATCCCCTAAACGTTTCAGATAGCAAGTTTCATTTTCAAGTAGTATGTTTTCTTTATCGTTGCTTTGACGGACTGGCGGCGGCTTTCAACAGTACACTACACTCACTTACGGCAACCTACTTTACGTATTATCATTAGTTGATATTACCAGTGTATCATTACTATCGTCGACAGATAACAATACACAAAAAAAGTAGAGATAAACATCATTGTAATTTTACTTGCAACTACCTCAATACTCTACAAGTAACAACAACGCTGTCCGACGCTGTGGGTATATATCCATTTTCGCAGTATTATTATTAGATACATATTTATACATCATTAAGTATCAGTATTATTGGCCTTTTATTGATTTAGCAGAGTAGTATATAAAATATAAAATGAGCAACGAAAAAGAAGATGGTGTATGTGAAAATAAATTATGTATCAGCCTCGATGCTAATAGTATCAGTAGCAATTCGACGCAAGGAATTGGATCAATCAGTACCAATAATAATAACAATACAGATGATGTATCAATATGTGCTAATTGTGGCAAGGGCGAGGAAGAGAGTCATAAACTCAAATCATGTACGGCATGTAAATTGGTTAAATATTGCAGTAGAGATTGTCAAATTGCCCATCGACCACAACATAAGAAAGAGTGCAGAAAACGTGCCGCTGAATTACATGATGAAAATCTCTTCAAACAACCTCCGCCAAAGGAAGATTGTCCAATTTGCTTTGTACAGTTACCATTACTTGCTACGGGAAGTCAATACTATTCATGTTGTGGGAAAACAGTATGCAGTGGATGTAGTTATGCACCTGTCTATGATAACCAAGGGAATAAAGTTGATAATGATAAACAAAACGAGTGTGCATTTTGCAGAGTTGTGGCTCCTAAATCAATTGAAGAGGCAGTTAAAAGGCTGAACAAACGTATTGAGGCTAAAGATCCTATTGCAATCTACACTTTGGGATGTTTCTATCGGAATGGAGAGTATGGATTTGAACAAGATTACACCAAAACATTAGAATTATGTCATCAGGCAGGAGAACTTGGGTATGTTAATGCTTACAATAATATCGGTAATGCATATGAAACAGGAAATGGTGTAGAAGTGGATAAGAAGAAAGGTGTGCATTATTATGAGCTAGCAGCTATTAGAGGGGATGTAACTGCAAGGTACAATCTAGGTGCTACAGAACAAAATTTAGGCAATTATGATAGAGCGCTGAAGCACTATATGATAGCTGTGAGGGGTGGAAAGAGCAACTCTTTAAAACAGATCAAAAACTTATACACAAATGGACACGCAACAAAAGATGACTATATGGAAGCATTGCAATCCTATCAAGCATACTTGGATGAGATTAAAAGTGATCAGAGGGATAAAGCTGCTGCAGCGGGTGATGGCAATCGTTATTATTAGTAGGCGGCGATATGATATTGATATGGACGGTCACTACTTGGCAGCTCGGCTGAGAGTTTTAAAGCAAGTAGATGATTATAGTTATTATTAGATTGGATTGGAAGTAGAATTTGTATCTATTATTAACCTGAAACAAGTATTTGTAAATGGCAGATGGATATGCTTGCATCATCATATTCACTGTCGCTAGTGTCACTAGGCCTATATTGTCATCACTGTTGGTAGTACCCTCATCTCTGACCGAGGCATATCGATTTAAACAAGAAGATATGAGGTCTACTTGAGGGGGCTACTGATTGGACACATCATAAGCAATAGTGTAATCTGTTCGGATATTTAGCTCACATATGATACTTAGTTAACAATCAACACTACTTACACGATATCTCAAGACTTCCAACCTTTTGTATTTGTATCTTCTACTTCTATCTCCTCCGCCGTATTCTCTATTTACTTCTATTAGATACTAACGATAAGCGGCTATACTGGTATACATATAATATTGCTTTGTGATATAATACGAAACTTTAATGAGGTTAGATAAACCTACTATACATATGGGAAGCACATATCGAGTTTCATCGACACAAAGCGTACCCATACCAATCCCTCTCATTTCTCATTCTCTTTTAATTGTGTATGAAGCAATACGAAACATCCTAGTCTATACAAAATATACTCCATCTCTATAGTTCTAATCTTAGCTGTTCTGAGCTACCACGGTGTAAACTAAACCCTACTATCTCTTCTCTACCTCACATTGCATACAACTACTCCCATCATCATGATCGGTATGAAGAGATGACATATCACTATCGTACTCTGCAGGAGGTACGGGATGATGAATGATTGGCATCATCATCTTAATCCCATCAATTGTATCATCATCAAGTGTGCCGTCCATATCATAACGACTATTGGCCATCATACGCTTTATTTCGTTGATTGTTTCATTATTAAGTGTACGGATTGTTAAGTTACTATTATTAGTATTAGACGATGATGTTGATGACCGACGGCTGCTTTGATAGCTTTTGCTACCCGTTGATGTTGATGTTGTTAATGTTGTTTGTTGAGGAGGTATATCCTTAAGCTGATAAGTTGTTGATTGTTCTTGATTCATTGTAGATTGGTTTAGATTCATATTCATAGCGGCGGCGGCATGTCACTGATACCGACAACTTGTATTTGTACTATCAACTCGATGCTGATTCAGCCGATGAAAGTATCTGCTCTTTATTATATATTGCAATATCTTTTATCTTACTATCGTATGCCTGTATGCCGTTGCTTTATTTGTCGTTGGTACATGAATCGTCTTGCTCATGGTCGATGATAGGCGGTGAAGGCGGTGATGTAGAACGTGCTTGTGCGCGATGCGGCGATGTGTGGTATGAAGAAGTGCGGTGCACAAAAATAAGATTGTTTCCCTTGAGATTCTCTTAAAACCAACGTTTTTTTAATGAGCTTGAGATAATGGGTTCTTTTAAAATGATTGCGAGCATTACTTTACCTTTGTAGCTCAACTCAATCTAACAAGGATACCGGTACAATTAAGACGTGAGCACGAAAGGAAGCAAGAAAGGCCGTTTGCTTTTTAAAACTCTCATGTTTCTTTGATACATAGGTACCTATGTTGGTACCTATGATGAATCTGTTGATAAACAATGGACCTTAATGGACCCATTATTAGTAGTTAATCGAGGTTGATTAGTTGACATAGTGGAGCGTCGGCGGGGTCGATTTCTATATTGAATAACGATACAAGATGATAAAATTACCATTTGCAATAACAACAACAATATCATGCACCATACTATCACTCTGCACACTACTACTACAAATACAGCCAGTTAACGCAGGTATATCATCCTTTCACGATTTACAAAAGAAGTTATCACCATCACCATTAGACGTGTTGGATAATTTAGATATGTATGAAAAGTTTTGGATTGAGGTTCATCCTAAAAGTTGTGGTGAGTTTTTTATTATATTGTTTGTTTGTTCGGTGTATTGCAAATCGTATGGAGGGCAGTTCATGTATGTGTTGCAAATCGTATCGAGAGAAGCTACTATACAGGTAGAGATGACCGTCGGTCGGCCTAGTGCAGTATACTTTTTTATATACAAATCTCATGCACTAAAAACTTCATGTACGCTCTCTCAACTCTCAACAACAGTCTGGTCAGAATGTACAATAGACGAAACATCCGAAGATCAAACAGGTGATAATCGTGACGGTGATGAAAAGTGGTATCAATATCGTACACAAAACTTTTGTGCCAATTCTGCCTATTCACTTTACGGTCAAAAGCGTCATTCAATATTAAATTTCAATGGCTGTACGGAACGACATTATATTAATAGTTACTTTACCTATGGTGGTGCTGATACGTTGTTAAAGGCTGTGGGTATTACACCTATTATATATAATGATGGTAGTGAGAGTAATGCTGTTTGTTATGGTAATATGGGGGACGGATCAGGTGATGAGGAAGAGGAGGAGGCCGAAGAAGAAGAACAGAATGATGATGGAGAAGTTAATCAAGAACAAGAAGAAGAAGCCCAACGTCGCCACCGACGACGTCTAGCAGAAGGTAGAAACAACAATGGACACATGAGTAGTTTAGGATGTGACGCCGAAGGGAATTATATAATGGGCTTATTCAATAGTGAATCATGTGATGGGAATTACTTCATTAGTCAACTAAACAGTTTTGATGAATACAATGATGATTTTAATATTGGATGTACTAACATATGGAAACGGAGTAGTAGTAGTGGCTATACCGAGGGTGGTAGTATTGCTGGTAGTGAACTATATGAACTATTGACAAATAGTTGGACGTGTGATATTAGATTATACCCCAATGGTGGTTGCCCAGACCCATACGGTAGAAAGAAGGCACACGACTTTGCCTTAAGAACGGCATCTCACGGAGGTAACGCCCATCTGTCTTATCTGAACTCTTCACTGAGACATCCTCTTAGAATATTGAGTGGTATACTGATCGGACTCTCCCTATTACTGTTACTTATATCCTACTTTGTCAAACGTCAGAAGGGAACACAACGATCAGCCACTTCCCCAGACAAGGGTTGTTATCTGGGAGTACTACCCGTTAGTCCAGGAAGTAGTAGTAGTGACGGTGACGGTTCACCAATTTCAACTCATGATATTATAACGGGCATACCACGAAACGACACCCTCAAGACGAGCAATACATTAGAAGATAAGCTGAGTAGTGAAGACGATAACGTCAGTCCACGAAGTATAAGCTTTGATTTTGGCAAGGGTAATAACAGTAACGAGAGTCCACCAACAAGGAGTGCTAGTTTCAACTTTGGTATTAGAGAAGATGAACGGTATAATATGAATGAAGTAGATGGACGAAGAACTGAGATTGAAATGTCAAGTCCAATAAAGAATCAGATGATTCCATGTAATATACTGGATGATGATGACACCCAAACATCAAGTCCTGCCAGAAAGAAGGATGAGGATAGTAGAATTGATCATAGAGAAGGGTTCTACATAAGGCAACCCCCTGTACAAAGTGATAGAGATCGGGCATGATTCGGAGTACTCGGATGGGATTAAAACTTATCCGAGGATCAATGGGTTATGCCGCCGCTTTACCAGTGATGATATAGATCATTAAGTGGTTATGTGTAAAGGCAGCTAAGTGGATGACTTAAAGCATCTAGTATTAGGTAGAGGAACTAATTGTACAAATTTATGTTTAGATGTTAGAACTTTTCCCTATTTGTTTATCCATGTACTGTCTAATAGGTCTAATAGTAACGAAAATCTTCATCGGCCGAAGCAGCTTCATCCCTCTGTTTACTCTTTATCTCACCCAAATATGTCTGATATGATCGTAAAGCAGTCGTGTAATCTTCTTTTGTTGCATGTCCATTTGAGTATAACTCCTGCATCTCTCGCAAAGAGTTAGTATGTCCATTTCTAACCGCAATTATATAATGTCTGATAGCTCTATCCATATTGCCTGCCCTTATTGCTTCGTATAACCCTAGATTAAATCTTGCATTTAAATCTCCTTTCAAGGCTGCTTGTTCATGGTAATACTTTGCCTTCTTCTCATCAATACCGGTACCTCTACCACATTGATAAGCTAAACCAATGCTGTTATATGCATTAGTACAACCAAGTTCACTTGCTCTGTGCCAAAGTTCTAATGCCTTTGTATTATCTTGTGGATATCCATTTCTTCCATAATAATGGTAAATTCCTAGATTGTAGATTGCATAGGCATCGTTAGCCTCCACTCGTTTCTCTTCTCTTTTGATTGATTTCTCTTCTGAAGAAGGAACTGGAATTCTACAAAAGGGACAAACTTTCTCGATCATTTCATTGCCTTGGTCATCATATACAGGTGCATGACAACATCCACTACATATAAATTTTCCGCAACACGTCATATATCGATACCCAGAAAACAGAAAAGGCATTCTTAGGAAACAAATAGGGCAATCTCCATATGGTAACGGAGGTTGTTTGAATAGTTCTATATCATGTAGCTCGGCAGCACGCTCAGCAGCTAATCTAGCATGTTCCTCACACCGTTTCTTAGTTTTGACCGATGTTTCTTTTTGCAGGCGGCGTTGCAATACTTCACTTGTTTACATTTGTTGCATACGTTGTTGGCACCTTCCTTGCCACAATTGGCACATCCTGATACAACACCTCCATCATCGGCAGTGCTCATATTTTGTAAGTTCCCCATCATCTCACAAACACCATCACATGCACCATCGATATAATTATTATCAGACTTGCTCATATCTATTTTGTTGTGAGTATTTTTTTATCATTCAGTATTCATGCGAATTAGAAACCTCTATTTTGGAAGGAAATTAAATAATTACAGGGTACCACGAACTATACCCCCCGGGGGGTATCCTATAATGTTTTGGACTAGGCTGAGATTTGGGAGGGGGGTATAACTTATTCCTTAGTAGGTACACTAAGTAATCTGCGGAAGGGGGTACAGATTTCATACTAGACTGACCTCGAGGAGGGGGGTATAGTGGAGGTTTGGGGGGTATAGTTCGTGGGACACCACTGTCCCAGCCCTTTCCCTACTCTTAGAGCTAGTCAATCTATGTTAGGTAGAGGAACTACTACTGTATAAATGTATGTTTAGATGATAGATCTAATAGTAATTAGTAGTAACGATACTCATCTTTGGCTGCAGCGGCTTTATCTCTCTGGCTACTCTTAATCTTACCCAAGTATTCTTGATATGATTGTAATGCTTTCATATAGTCATCTTTTGTTGCATATCCCTTTGAGTAAATCATTTTTATATTGTCCAATGATTGACTACTTCCATATCCCACCGCAATTATGAAATGTTTGATGGCTCTATCCATATTGTCTAAATGATATTCATTTACACCTAGATTGTGTCTTGCCAGTACGTCTCCTTTTATAGCTGCTAGCTCATAGTAATGTTTGGCCTTTTTCTTATCAACTTCTACTCCCTTACCGTTAGAATATGCATATCCGATATTGAGGTATGCTTCGGCATATCCAAGTTCTGCTGCCTGGTGCCAAAGTTCTAATGCCTTATTATGATCTTGTGGATATCCATATTTCCCATCTCGATACTTTACTCCTACATTGAATATTGCAATTGGATCACTTAACTCCATTCTTACTTTGTATCTCTCCATTACCTCCTCGTCTGAAGTAGGCCATGGAGTTCTGCAAAAGGGACACTTTTTATCATCAACTTTATTGCCTTGGTTATCATAAACAGGGGCATAGCAGCATCCGCCGCATATCTCCTTTCCACAACATGCATAATATCTTCTCCCCGCAATAGGTGTTGGTAATTGGACGAAGCATATTGGACAATCTCCAAATTGTGGTGGTGGTTGTTTAAATAACTTTTCATCGTGTAACTTAGCAGAATGTGCAGCGGCTAGTTTGAGATGTTCCTCACATTGTTTCTTATGCTTTGATCGATGTTTCTTCTTGCAAGCGGCGTTGCAATACTTAACTTGCTTGCATTTATTACATATATTGTTAATCTCATCACTGCTACCCTCCTTGCCACAATTGGCACATACCGATATATTACCTTCATTGTCTGACGTGCTCATATTGTGTAACATATCGCTCACATCACATGCATCATCACATGATGCACCGTCTTTGTCGGATGAGCTCATTATTTGTTGTGTTGTCCGCTGCTACTCCGATATTGACCTACACACGAAGATAAACTATTATAATTGATCAAACTACGGCAGCTCTATATTGATATACAGTACTATTGATTTCCACCAACCAATACGAGGGCAACACAAAAAGTTGATGAACTTTGAAAAGTTGAGAGATCTACAATTGTTTTGAGAAGTGATGATGATCCGCGGTAAACTACTTCTACGATCCGTACAAAATGTTGATGCTATTATAACGATTAGTATGGCGCGCTGGCCGATGTATAAAGAGGACAATACAGAAGTATTTGTAAATAAATTATGTAATAAAAGCAAAGTTTTCAGGTATTAGTAAACTCTGTTGAGAGAGAAAAGGTGCTCATCCCCAATAATCCATCAATCTTTTTCTCTATTGCCCTACTTATTGAAACTCATACTCTCGCCGCCTACATCGTCCACAATACTACTTTATACAGATTAATAAGCTGTTCATCCAATCTTGTTCATGCTGCTGAGATAGTTCCGGCTTCCAATCTACAAGTAATAAAGAAATAGACATCTCTCTCATCACCAACTCTCAAGAGTTTCTCGTCATCATAATCAAGTTCATCCGCGGATATTGTATATATCATTATAAGGAAGTATTCGATATCACTATCATCTAAAGCGTCAATATAGAACGGCAAAAGATACAACATACATCAACTAAAATACAACTTACATCAACTAAAATACGACATACAACTATTCTTCCTCCGTTGATCACGTCATATGCTCAGTTCTGTCTTCCTCGGCCTCAGCAGACTGCCTCGCCATCCTCTTCTTCATCTCCTTCCTCTCCTGACCCGCTACCGGTGTCGAAACTGATTAGTAAGTTAGCAGTAACGATATTGATCACTAACTGCGGCAGCTTTATCCCTCTGAGGACTCTTTTTAATCTCACCCAAATACACTTGATATAATTGTAATGCTTTTGTGTAGTCTTCTTTTGTTGCATATCCGTTTGAATAGAGGCTTTTAATCTTTTCCAATGATGTATTAAATCCACCCCTCGCTGAAATCAAGAAGTGTTTGACGGCTCTATCCATATTATCCGCCTTTAACTCCTCACAACCGAGACGTACCTTGCTGCTACACTCCCACCAATTGCTGCTAGTTCATAGTAATACGTAGCCTTCTCTTTATCAACTTCTACACCTTCTCCATAGTCATAAGCATAACCAACACTACAATATGCATCAGTAAAACCAAGTTCTGCTGCTCGATGCCATGATTTTAATGCCTTAGTATAATCTTGTGGAAAACCTCGCGACCCTTCTGCATAGCAAAATCCTAGATTGTTGCTTGCAATAGGATCGCCTGCCTCCACTCTTTCCTTTAACCTTTGTACTGACACTTTATTTGATTTAGGGGCCACAACTCTACAAAATGGACACTTTTTATTATCAACTTTATTGCCTTGGTTATCATAAACAGGAGCATGAGCACATCCACTGCAAATAACTTTTCCACAACAATCATTATATCTACGTCCCGTAGAAATTGAAGGTATTCGTAGGAAACAAATCGGGCAATCATCCTTTGGTGGAGGTTGTTTGAACAGTTCTTTATCATGTAATTCGGCAACCCGTCTTTCACATTGTTTCTTATGTTTGTGTCGGTGTTTCTTCTTACATGCGGCATTACAATATTTTACTAACTTGCATTTGTTACATATGTTGTCAACGTCATCACCTTCTTTCCCACAATTTGCACATGTTGATACGCTATTATTATCGGCTGTGCTCATGTTCTGTAGCTTATTATTCATCTCACATACACCATCATTACTTGATTTTGATGCACCGTCTTTGCAATCGGATATGCTCATTTTATGCTTGTTGTGTTCGCCACTGCTAATATATTATACTTTTTATAATGCCGATTATTAATCTTTACACACTTCAATTGATTAAACTACTACGGCAGCTCTATATTGATATACAGTACTGTATTGATATCCGCCCAAGACAAAAAGGTAGATAACCACAAAAAGTTGATGAACTTGAGTTGAGAGTTTGCAATAGGTTTGAGAAGTGACGATACGGATTGAAGAACTACTACGGTCGGTGAAGAAAGTTATTAATACTATTATAACGATAGTTTAATAAGTCGATGGCAAGAACAACAAAGGAGGACAAATCAATTATGTATTTAATTATCGACTTGCATCAGTTTTCATGTATTTGTAATTGACCTTTTTTCCCTCGAACACGTGGAATAAAAATGACATGGCTCCACTTTTGGGTATCCTATTTTATAGTGTGTTTGTTAGTGAAAATGATATAGTGTATCCTCGATTTATTGCAATAATATAGTTTAT
>Ga0214478_101329_pt1 | contig 12671 bp, 14 predicted proteins | sample M1_20Mar14CPVII9_2_FD_178001 | JGI IMG/M metagenome (GOLD analysis project Ga0214478, IMG submission 178001) | Marine eukaryotic communities from Monterey Bay, California, United States - M1_20Mar14CPVII9sort6BwellD7 | ecosystem: Environmental > Aquatic > Marine > Unclassified | place: USA...
TTTTTGATGGGCTGATGTAAGCGTAGATATCGTAGCAACTAGGGTAGTTGGCAGTATAAATCTCTTTGTATATTATAGCTGACTATATCGTTATAACGTGTCTGCGGTAGTTTATTATAAACTTATGTAGTTATGGAGTAGCGGCTGCTTGAATGTAGTACATTGCTTTGTCATGGTTAAAATGAAAAGACTTTGAATTTTTGAGATGAGCTCTGTTCGTACTGTACGGTCCGTACTGTACGTAACATTATGTAGCTACATGAAGCACGAGAATGTTTCTAGAGTCTTTAGTGTGTGGTATCATGGCAACTAATGGCACCAGTAAGCGCAGAAGAACTGCCGCTGATACCCTTCATATCACTGACTTACCCGTTGGTATATTCGTAGATGTTTCGGCCTATTTATCTAAGCCATCGAGGGCGATATTCGCCACGGCAATCTCAGCACCATCTTCGTCTTGGAAAAATGATAATTTGATGCACCGACTATCAAATAGAAGCAGGGCTATCATATCACCTTTACAATGGGATATATTAGATTTCGAAGACGTTAATGAGGGTCTTGCAAATAAACTGACGGACGATGACAACATGCAATATTGAAATGCATTTGTGCACAAGATATGCTCAAAAGATTAAAGTTATGTGGCTGTATTAACATTGAGGGGCACGGACTAAATCCATTGATTGGTAGTGTAGTATTAGAGCAGATTGATTTTAGCCTAGTAAAGAAGCATGAGAAACAGAAGATTGAGTCTAAACCGAGGATTTCTCTAGAGGCCATCGTCTTCGTTCTTGATAGTATTATTTCTCTTGATAATTGTGCATTAAAATATATACAATTTCCAGATCAGTGGCATACAGACCTTAATAAGCCATCCAAAGATCAGCTATCTTCAGCACTAACGGAATTCCGACAAAGGTACAATAGCCAATTCCAAAACCGATCTTTTAGTTGTTTACAATGCAATCGAGATGTTCAACCAAAGATGACCGTGGCTATGTTCCAAGATAATACTTGTTACAATTGTCTGAGACATGTTTGTGAAGATTGTAGTACTAGCGAAGAAGATTTGGGAGATGGGGATATAGGTACACGTGATCTTTTTCTTAAGTTTTGTGACAATTGCGAGAAAGATTATTGCAAGGACTGTTTTGTACCCCCGAGAGGCTACGAGGAAACAGAATACTGTGGGGTTTGTAGACCATGCTATGATTGCTATAGTGAAAATGGGGAAGAAAGGTAACATATAAAAGCATAAGATAGTCGTGAATATCATTGACATTCTACATTTACTTTATGAACGGTTGCATATGTCTTTAGTAGTTACTATAACTGTACCTATACTCCATAGAAATTTCGACAGGTTCGTCTAGGTAGAAGCGGAAGATTTTCATCTCGTGAAGATAGGTATCAGTGCCATCACAAATATTTGCTTTTGCCGTTCCAACCGTTACCTCTTCAATATGTTCAGTAAGACGGGCTTTCTTTGTTGCAGTTTCATCACCCTTGAATACCCCTTTCTGTTTTGCCAGTAAAAGAAATAAAGTTCGGATGAACTGCTTCAGATACACAACATTCGTGGATACACCTAAGCCACTTAGTACATATCCATTCAATCTACATGGTCGGTAATCTTCAAGCATAAGTCCATCAAGATCCATCTTTTCGTGCATAGTACTCTCAACCTTATCACAAAGGTGAAACATATTGATTTGTGACCGCTTGACCGAGCATTCAAGATTTGGCCTTGGCAAACTCTCACAATAATCAAGCATATTGTAGTCTGGCTGCTCAAAATAGGCATGACCATACCGTTCCAATTCATCTCGTAATGAGGACACGTCTTTTGATAATTCCGTCCTATAATTGTTGTGCCTTAGAACATTACCGACCGATGGGCAGCTATTGATACCTCCACATATGCCCCGTTTGCAGCGACATGATGCAAGCCACACGGCATCATCAATTGCACTCTCCTTGCTAGTAAGATGTGATTCGGTCCAACCCCGATGGATAGATACCTTGAAACGATATCCATCATCAACAATGATTGTATTCATATTATCGAGTTTGTTATATAACTGCCTTAATGACGCATCTTGAAACTGGTGGCAAACTAGACGAAGCTTTCCCACTTGGTCTTCAAAGGAAGCATATGATATAACTCGATCAAGAACCGCATCATTTTGAACCCAAAGTGGCTGTTGTTGAGGGGGAGGTAATATTAGTGTGGTTGAATGATCCGCAGGTTCAATAACGAAACATTTCTCCTTCATTAATGCCCGTAGGTAGTTGCATACATCCGATTGCTCGTGAATTGATGAGTTCTCACTGTGATATGAAGATTTCTTCCCCATTATAAAATGGAGGCCATCATGTTCGGTACTTGATATGAGTGATAGTAGGTACTCAAAGTTCATGTGAAGTCCACCACGTATTTCGAAATGCTCAAGTTCGCTATAGTATGGAATCCAATCCTCCTCACTAAACCAAAGTTCACCCTCAAATTTCTTGTATTCTTCTTCCGAAAAGTCTCTATAGAAGAAGGAACTTTTTGGTGGTAAACCATAGAGCTTCAGCGAATGGTAACCACGAGTTGCAATTGGTATATTATCATGATCTAACCAAACACCATCTTTTGCCTTGCATTGATCCATTAGAGTCATAATTTGGATAGTTCGTATATCAATCACATGAAGCGTGAGGGTATGTGATGCTACCATTGTTTCCTCTAGCTCCTTAAACCAATTATCATTACCCTCCGATCCATCATATAACAAATTTTCAGCAAGCTCATCGTATGGAAGCATAAGTCCACCGTCGTCTACACCATTACCAACTTCTTCATCCGGGCAGCCTTCTTCATAATCCTCATCATCTGAATCATACTTCTTATATGCTTGTGTTAACATCTTATGCCGGCCTTGTCTCTTCCCACTTCCATCATATTCAAAGCTCCAATCCATTACAACACACGTAGCCTGTGGAATATTCGTATCCTGAAGATCATCCTTATTACCAACACGAGCTATGAATACCAAAGAACTAATATCCTCATCATCTACCTCACCCCTATCATAACTATTCGTACTATCATATCGACCATTATCAATAATTCTACTCCGTGGACGGTACGGCTTTCTCCAATTAATACATACCCTCTTATCACATTCAGTTGTTAAATTCCATCGTTTATTAAATGCAAAGTATAACTTTTTCATTGATACATCGTGTTTGTTTGCAATGTAGGATAATGCCGTACCTTCTACATAATCTCGAATTAAACATTTTGTATATAATTGATCTTCATGGTTAGTTAGTAGGGTATGCCATCCTTTGTTTACAGTTGATAATGTATGTGTATCTATTGCAGAGAGATAGGTAGCAATGTTTAATGCAGCGTCATCGTATCCAAGAGGTACGGTTGAAAGATTTAGTGGATTCTGAGGAGGTGCATCATTGCAACTATTTTGAACATCAGTTACCACACCACTCATCTTCTAATCCACTATACTATAATACACTCTCCTCTCTTCCTTCGATAATAAACAATGGTTTAATATATACTACCGTAGACGAACACGTTGTACTACTTATAGAAATGATATGGGGAGGTTGAGGGGAGGTTGCAGGTATCCTGTGTATGTTTTTATAAGTTTTATATGCCGATATTGCAATGTAATAATATAAAAGCACACCGATGAATACCCCATGTATTAGTAGGCTGCTGCTTCTATCCAACGACGAGTAAAAGGATAGAGCCCAGCCATGACATTGAGTAATATAGTCCACTACCCATAGAGTGAAGTTTCATTTGGTAGTAAAAGTTTCAAGACATAAAGAGATGTCGTAGTCTACTCTCTCTTAATATTAGAGGAGTAAGACGATAATCAGTAGAGGAGAGTGTATTAGAGGATCAATATGATGATATTTAGTATGTGGGTGGTATATCTGCTTTTCGTTTTGGTTGAAATAATGGCCGATGAAAGTTGCAATAGCAACACATATAAAAATGATGGTTTATGTTCATCTTCCTATTTTGATCCTGTGGTTATGAAATGGATTGATGACTTGCATACGGACTCAATGTACATAAACGGAGAGTGGGTGAAACCTGTATCATCTGATACCGTCGATTCAATCAATGTAATCAACCCATCAACAGGTCTCAAACTCTAACAAAAGTATCAGTAGCATCAAAATTAGATATAGATACAGCCGTCAGTACCGCTCAACAAGCATTAAACAATTGGTCAATTGAAACTACATTAAAAGAACGCCGTGATCTAGTATACAAACTATTGCAATTGTATAATAAAAACTCAGAACAAATGGCACAACTTATAAGTCATGAGATGAACAATTCTTACATGAAGTAAGTAATGAAGGATCATTTGAATCAGAATATGAATTAGATGATACAACTACAATATACAATGAAGCAATTGGCGTGGTGGCATTAATAACTCCATGGAATTGGCCAATGAATCAAATTGCATTAAAGGTTATACCAGCGTTATTGGTTGGTTGTACTGTTATTCTGAAACCAAGTGAACAGACCCCACTATCAGCATTATTGTTTGCAAAGTTGATACACGAGGCTGGTTTTCCAAAGGGTGTATTTCAATTAGTGAATGGTTATGGAACGAGTCATGTTGGTGAATGGTTAGCATCGCATTCGGAAATAGATATGATTAGTTTCACTGGATCAACAAGAGGAGGTCGAGAAGTAACTTTAGCAGCCGCATCGACATTGAAGCGAGTTAGTTTGGAAATGGGTGGCAAGGGAGCTAACATTATCTTTGATGATATCATAGAAGATGGAGATATGGATGAATTCAAGTCTACAATTGAAGACGGCGTTTGGAATGTAATGAGTAATTCAGGACAGACATGTAATGCACCGACACGAATGTTGGTACCTGAAGAGTATTGGGATTATGCATTAAAGATTGCAAAAGAGGAGGTGGAATCTATACAAGTTGGATCGGCTCATGTAGAAGGTGATGATCATATCGGACCGGTAGTTAGTGAGGCACAATACAACCGTATACAAGAGTATATCCAATCAGGGATTGATGAGGGTGCAACTTTATTGATTGGCGGTCTTGACAAACCGCAAATAAGCGAGGATGATGACGATTCACATCAGTTACAAGAACATTATGAAACAGGATACTATGTCCAACCAACAATATTTACAGATTGTAAACCCAACATGAAGATATGGAAGGATGAAATCTTTGGTCCAGTTTTGTGTTTGACAAAGTACACATCCGAAGAAGAGGCAATTACATTAGCAAATGATTCAAAGTATGGATTGACTAATTATGTGCATACATATGATAATGAAAGACAATTACGGCTAGCACGAAAGCTTGAAAGTGGTATGATTGAGTTCAATCTCTTATAGTAACTTCTGTTAGAACATGCAGTTTAAACAAGAGCAATCAAGAAAGGGCAAATAAGCTCAATTGAAGTACTCAAATCACCAAGACTTCATATTGAACACACGAAATCATATGATACACAACACTAACGCGGACTTTCCTGTAGTGCCCCAACGATACCTTTTGAGTCAATACCAACATGTGGGGCGAACATGACCAACAGTTTTCCTGAATCAGGTACATGATGTAGAAAAGCCCCGAATCCAGCCTTTCCGGCAAAGGGAATGCCGGCCAATCCACCCAAGCTAAATCCTTCTTCCCATCTATGTACCATCAGCGCCACAAGTTGCTCATCTTTGTTATTAACTTCATCTGAACATACCGAATGAGCTAGAATTGTGTTCTCGGGGGTAAAGCCACGTCCATATAATGTCTTTGCAACTGCCTCATCCAAATCCCCACTTAATATTGCAGTAGGGAAGGCTTTGTTCTGTGCAATCTCCGCCTCTTCTTCAATGTAGAAACTACGAAAGTTTTTCTGTGCCCATTGAAACTCTTCCGAATAGTCTGCAACAATAGTTGCACCGATTGCTGCCGCAGCTACAGAAATGAGGTTACGTCGACGAGCATCTGCTTGAATTTCCTATGATCAAAATAGAAAGATATGATATTAGTTCATATCATATGCTCATGTACCCAATACCATCTTATCGTCTCACCTTTGCAATAGCACGAAACTCCGTCTTATCAATCTCACCAGATCCATCGGCATCATACTTCTTAAACATATTCATTGCATACTTGACATCCCTATTGGGTTTCAATCCACTTAATTGTGTATCGGACATGAGTTCTTTAAATTCGTCAAGATCGATACTACCACCTTTATCTGCATCATATTTATCAAATAATTCATTTGTTTGTGATTCTGATAATTCTACACCTAAATCGGCTAATGCATCAGCGACTGTCATGTAATGTGATAGATGAGAATAAGTTTTGTGAACAGAAACAGCGCCGTGAGAAACCTAAAGATACTCACATGATGATCGAGGTATACTCCCGGTAGATTGTACATCAATTGAAAAGAATGCAGTTTCAATATCATCATTCGAGAAGGCACTATTAGTTGATATGCTTGAGAAAAGTTGTGATGATTGTACTTTGACTTGTTGTTGTGGCGGCGGTTTCGGAGTAAGAAATGCCAATTTGGACGTTGTACATTGCAATAGTATACCAACGATTAGATATGAGTTCATTAGCATGGTTTCATGTGGTGTTGCTATTAAGTAAGTGGCGTGAGAAGGAGGGGCTATTGGCCATGTAACATGTATGATTCCTACGAGAGATAGAAGAGAGCATAAATGATATCTTTCGTTGGGTCGCTAAAAGATCATTTTATACCCGACTTTGCAAATTAGCATTGCAAGTAGCCAACCAATCTCAAAACTTTGCAAATAATAGCGGCGATAAATAGATCAACAAAGAAGAACTGTCTGCTTATATACTACAACCGAGTTTGCTGCTCTCTGACATCTTCTTATTACAATACACATCATACGATACATTATGGCAAAATCATCATCAACATCTGCCTCAAAGGCAACAACATCAAAGAAGCAAAAGAAGATGAAGAAACAAGCAGGTGAAATCACACGAGGTAAATCACACACTCAGCTATTAACACAACGTAAATCCCTCAAGGCTGAAATATCCAAATTACCACAATCGCAACAAACTAAAATACTCTCCCATTATCATGGCGGTACTGAATTATCATCCGATTTATCCAAATCACGTATCCAAAATTTAAAATATGATGATAAACATAATGATACAAGTAACTTATCATCCTATCAAATCCAAACATTAAAAAAACGTAAATTAAAACCAAATATGGCATTACAACGTTCGATACATCGTCGTGAGACGAAACGATTAGTGAATGCTATTGAGGCATCAAATGCTGAGGAGATATTACATACACATAATGCCGGATTGGTGGAAGTTGAGACTGATATGGAAAAGACTATACAGTTAACACAACAGCAGTTGAAATTCGGTGTACATCAGTTAGAAGAGAATGTTGCACGAAACATCTACAATTTGGATTTAAATAATTATGGTCCATACAAGTTACGATATGATCGTTCTGGAAAGTATGCACTGTTAGCTGGCAAAGGTGGACATGTTAGTATAATCGATCAACATTCATTATCACTATCGACAGAATTTCATTTAGAGAATAATGAGTCAATTCGAGATGCTATATTCTTACATTCTAGTAATATGATGGCGGTGAGTCAAGAGAAGAATGTATATATCTATGATGAGGAGGGTACGGAGATACATCGATTGGATGGACATAGGAGGGTTATGGGGATGGAGTTTTTACCGTATCATTGGTTGTTGGGTAAGTTTAGTTGTTGGTTGTATTTGTGTTTTGTTTGTTTGTTTTGGGTATATGAACTGGTGTGTAGAGATGTGGTTTGTTTTGCTCACATCTTGTGTTCATTTATCCGCAACACCCATTGCTCACATCTTGTGTCATTCCCCTCCCCCACAACATTTTAATGACAGCCACAATTGGTAGCAATGGCGTGTTGCAATATCAAGACACATCTACTGGTAACCTAGTCTCACAACATCGTTCCAAGATGGGTCCGTGTCATGCCATACGTCAAAACCCCTTCAACTCTGTATTACATTTAGGACATACCAATGGCACGGTCACACTCTGGTCACCTTCCAGTAGTGAGTATCTTGTGAAGATGTTATGTCATAAGGGTAGTCCAATAACAAGTTTAGCAATCGATCGTAGTGGAAGATACATGGCCACCGGTGGAGGTGATTCCAAAGTCAAGATCTTCGATTTACGCATGTATAAGGAGGTACACTCCTATAAAACATATGGCGGAGCACCATCCTGTTTAGATATATCACAAACCGGCATATTAGGTATTGGACATGGATGTCATACGACATTTTGGAAACCAGAGGCATTAAAGATCAAGATGAAACAGCCATATATGAAACATGAATGTTCCGGTAATGGTCCGTTGGAATCACTCCGTTTCCGTCCATTTGAGGATGTATGTGGTATTGGACATCAAAATGGGATAAGTTCGATTGTCATTCCTGGTAGTGGTGAACCAAACTTGGATTCTATGGAACACTTTACCAACCCCTACATGGATACGAAGCAACGACGTGAGGCTGAGGTACGTTCTCTCCTTGAGAAACTAAGTCCTGATATGATATCACTTGACCCGGACAGTGTGGGCGGTATTGAGGAGAGTAACCTAATCCATCGGCAGCAACGTCAAAGAGATATGGAACAAGAGGCTAATGCAAGGAAGGTGGCCGAAACGGAGGAGGCTAAGAATAAGAAAGAAAAGAAGAGGATGAGGGGAAGGAGTAAGATTTCCAAGAAGTTACGCAGGGCAAAGAAGAATATTGTTGATGAGAATACAATGAAACTTAAAGAGTTGAAGGAACAGGAGAAGGCGGAGAGGGAAAGAGAAAAGAAGGCGGAATTGGCTGGTGGTGATAATGAGGAGAGTGGAGATGACGAAGAGGATGAGGCTCCTGCGGCATTGAAGCGGTTCTTCTAGAGCTATGATGATATATGTGATAAAGTAGAAAGTAGATTGGGTTATGTTATGCTCCTAGGACTTATTGGGTATCTTCTTATCTCCATCAGCTCATTACTGCTTCTGGATTAGATAGTAGCATTAGCCAGATAGTCTCAATATACTCTGCACTATCACAGTCGTCGATTTTATCTTTTCCAGCCTCGCATAACATGTGAATTGGCAGCTCATCTTTCTTATTCACCTCCGACGATGCCACTAAGAAGGAATGATTTGTTATCAAGTACTTCACTACATCCAAGTTTCCCCCTCGACATGCATAATGAAGAATAGAATCTTTGTTTGTATCCAATTGACCAATTGGGATACCATCATACTCTACTAAATACTTGACAACCTTAATCGAACTAAACTCACAAGCGATGTGTATTGGAAATGCTAGTTTGTCATCAGCTACCCGTACGGAGACTAAAGCTTTACTCAACAGCAGCTTGATAGTTCCTAGAGATACATTATCCTTCAATGCATGATGGAGAGGTAACCATCCATTCTCGTCCGGTGAATGCATGATACCCACATCTTTCATTTTTGTAACATATTCATACTGGTCACGAAAGAACGTTGACACCTTTGATCTGTCCTTCTTTCGACGCTGGCTTACAAGCTGGCTTGGGACCTTCTTATCTGCATCCAAAACCAAAATAGCCTCCGGAAAGGAATCGTACAACGCTTGAATCACCTCTGGATGTTTGCAATATCGACAAGCTAAGTGCAATGGTAGTTGGCGTTTTCCGTCGGTTGTCTTCTTCGATGTCATGTCAGGATCATGTTTTAATAATAATTCAATGTTATCTACCCTGCCGTGCCTAGCACTAGCTGCACAGTGTATTGGTAAGAAACCTTGCTCGTTCCTTACAGTGATACTTTCCGGATACAACTCTACCATATACTGAATTAGTTCCGAAGCATCTCTATTGCCGTTAATGCATGCATTGCGGTTTGATGCAATTCGCACTGATTCTGGATGTACGTCGATTAAAACTTTGCAGAAATCGATTGGCATCCCTCCAACCGCGGAATGAAGGGGTAGATTACCACCTATGTCCCTCTCCCTTGGCAAAGTAAGATCAATACTAATAATGTATTGTAGAATGTCAAGGGAAGTAGTGTGATTTGAATCATGATTCGAACAGAGATATGTTAAAGGAGCTCTCCCAAAGGGGGAATCTCTCAATCGAATTGCCTCTGGCCATATGTTGAAGATAAGCTTGAACAACTCCAACGACACATTTTTATTACTACAAGCTAGATGAAGTATTGTTCTGTCTTCTGCGTCCAACTTATGTACATTAATCCCTTCTAATTCAATCACATATGCTAGAATGTCTTGTAGATTGTCGATACTTTTGTTTGAAAGAAGTGCATGGATAGGGGAGCACGCCACCCTTCTATCAGCAATTACCAAAGATTCAGGATATGCCTTAATCATCTTTTCAATTGTATCAATATCAACATTCTTATTTCGCGCCAAGTAATAATGCAGAGGTAAACTTGCAGCCTCATCTAAATAATCATAATAATATACATTCATATTCGATAACCATTCGGTTGCTTCTGGATACTGCTCGATTAGTAAACTTATTACATCGTTGGGACAATTCTCATTACAACATGCCACGTGCAATGGATATGCCTGCTTTATTGAGTCATCTCCATCAGAGTCAGATAAATCTTTGCTCCTTACTTGTGCCACGTCGGGGAAACCTCTAACGTTGTTGATATAATGTAACAGTAATTCGATAGTCTCCAACGTTACATTCGGATTGTTAAGAGCCTCATGAAAGACATAGTGTACTCTCTGTTACGAGGTGATAGTTTTGCTCTCACTTATGTTGGCGAAAGTACCCGATATTGGGTTGTTGAGGATGTTTTAGATCACGAGGTGTCAGAATATGTGAATGAGAATAAGAAGTTTTAGATCAGGTCTTGGATGTTACAAACCTGACTCAGTTTAGAATAGACGAGCAAAGAGCTCATAATAATTAATTAATTTGATAATTTAGAGATAGACGAAATAGAGTAACCGAGTTCCTTACTTAGTTTGCAAATTAGGTTGTTAGTTGTTTAGGGAAGCTACGAAGTTTGGTGGCTTCCAACATAATTCGAATTACCAGTACACATTGCATAACGTAATCGAAGGAAGCAGTTTGTTGTTTGTTTAGAGTCTCAAGGTGAGTGTGAATGCCTGAGACGTGTTTAGTTCTTACAAGAAAGCAAGTAAGAGAGAAGAAGAAGAAGAAACAAAAGATCAAGATAGAAGAATGATTAGTGAAGGCAGGAAGAAAGAAGAATGAAGAGTGAAAGTGAAGACAAAGCAATGCATTATCAAGTGTTTAGTGGGAAGAAAGAAGACTTCCCAAGCCCAAGTTTCTTGGCTAAGTTGCCAAAGGATAGTTCAGTCGTGTTGGATGAGAGTAAAGAAGATGATAAGTTTGAGTTTATGTCAGAGGAGCGTGTCCTCGACAGTGTTTTGGCTATCGATAGTTTCGATGCCGGTTGTTTGGGTATCAATAGTTTTGATACAAATCGTTTGAGTTTGAAGGCTAGTAGTTCTAGCAATGTTTGCGGTCTCGATAGTTTCGAGAGTAAAGTGTATGATCTCGATAGTTTCGAGGGTTGTTTAGAAGTCAATAGTTTTGACGGCAGTGAGGCCGGGAGTTCCGGTATGTTTGTAGTAAAGTCTGGGAGTACCAGCAATGTTTGTGAACTCGATAGTTTCGAGGATGTATGTTTAGAGAAGGCTGGGAGTACCAGTAGTATGTTTAGTATCGTCGATAGTTTCGATGGAGGTGTTGAAAGTTTAGAGAAACAAGCTGATACGACCTTGTTTGATATCGATAGTATCGATTGTGGCGGTGTAGAGTTTGAAGATATGAAGAAGGGAGAGCGTAGTGTAAAGCTCGAGCAAGGGAGAGTGTTACGAGGTGATAGTTTTGCTCTCACTTATGTTGGCGAAAGTACCCGATATTGGGTTGTTGAGGATGTTTTAGATCACGAGGTGTCAGAATATGTGAATGAGAATAAGAAGTTTTAGATCAGGTCTTGGATGTTACAAACCTGACTCAGTTTAGAATAGACGAGCAAAGAGCTCATAATAATTAATTAATTTGATAATTTAGAGATAGACGAAATAGAGTAACCGAGTTCCTTACTTAGTTTGCAAATTAGGTTGTTAGTTGTTTAGGGAAGCTACGAAGTTTGGTGGCTTCCAACACTCTCAGTTTATCATAATTACAGTCAGTACTCAGCAAAGGATTATTTATTGTTTCTTGTAGTGATGTGATGGAAAGTTCATCTGATTTGCACAAGTGATATAATGCTTCAGTAATATACTGTGTCTGTGTTTCTCCTTCTCCTCCTTCGTCATCATCACCGATATTACTGGATTTGTCATCACTCATTCTTAATGTATTGTTAATAACTCAATATCTGGTACGAATATAGATCAGATATATGCAATAAATTGTGGTTAGATAATGTGGTAGGTACTGATTATGCCATAAAATATATCGATATATCATATTATGTTCACTCACATATCAGGCTCCAGTATCATAACGATAAATATATCTGCTCAATGTTCTATATACCTAGTATTAGTATAACACACGGTCTTGTTGATGAT
>Ga0214478_101333_pt1 | contig 12664 bp, 9 predicted proteins | sample M1_20Mar14CPVII9_2_FD_178001 | JGI IMG/M metagenome (GOLD analysis project Ga0214478, IMG submission 178001) | Marine eukaryotic communities from Monterey Bay, California, United States - M1_20Mar14CPVII9sort6BwellD7 | ecosystem: Environmental > Aquatic > Marine > Unclassified | place: USA...
GGAGTTTCTTAGATTAATTGCATGCTCTTTAATTCGTTTAATTTGTTGATCCGATGCACCCGTGGCAATCTTAACAGTTTCCATATATGCATTTAATTCATCGTCGTTGCTAAACCTATCAATGCCGTATTTAGTTACAAGATTCCATAATGCTTTATACTGTGCATTACTAACGTTGTTGTTATCGTCTTCGTTATCGTCTGCCATCATCATTATTACTAACTAATTTTTTTTTGATTTGTATAGATGAAAACAGGCGCATGCAAATTTCCAGACAGGTCAAGATGGGAGTTAAATTTTGTTAGTGAATTCAAGTGAATTTTCTACTCCATCCCATTTAACCTGTCTGGAAATTTGCATGCGCCAGCCTTAAATATTGCGCTTCGATTGCCAATAAATACGTATGCTATGCGGAGTTAATATATAGATCGAATATATAATAATATAAGACGCCGCCAAAATGATTATGGAGTATGGTACTGTTTATTGACGTTGTATGTGTTGGTAGACGATAGTAGCAATCGATTTACTACCTCAAACGATGCACCTTTGGGGGTAATATTGCAATATAACTACGATAGATGATATATACCACCCATCACCAGAACAACTACATAAAACAACTTAAAGGGGGGTAAGTATACCGTATCTCTAACACGGGCGGTTGCGTAATCGGAGCAAAGAAGAGTGGTCGTCATGTTGGCTTTTTGCAATTGATTTGGTTTGATCATAAGAAAGAATGAGAAAGCCGTAGACTGATCTTCAAAGGTATGCTTTAAGAAAACAAATAGTGTTACCTTATGACTCTACCGTTTATTCCCACGTGTTCTAGCGCATGCGAAGATAGTACAAGAACATTGTTAGCAAATTATTGCAGTTTATTGCGTGTTCTTGTACTAACCTTCGCAAACTCTAAACGGCATCTGCCGTTGCGTTGCTCGCCTTACTCACATCTTTGTCACTCAATGCCGTCGCTAGCCTCCACATCCTCTCTATCACTATTAAGCTGTCCACCCCTTTATTACCATCAATCAATCAATAATATGGCAACACGTGATACCGAAGGACGGCGTGAAATTGAGGCGGCAAAGCAACGCCTAACCATTGCAAAATTACATGCATCATTTGTATCAAAATCATTGGCAACTGCTCAAGCATCCGAAGATGCAGCAAAGAAGGCATGGAAGAGAGCAAAGAGGGCCAGAGAGGAAATACAAGCACAGGCTACATCTTCTGAGAAAGAAGTGTCTGATGCTCAAAAGTTTCTAGCTGAGGCCGAGAAGCGCTGGGAGGTTATCTCCATTGATATTGATGATGACACACCAAAGAAGGACAAAGAGAGTAGTAGTAATAAGAATAAGAAGAGAAAGTACGACCATACAAACGATTCTGCAACAAATGGCCAGATAAACAATGTTATTGAGCAATCTCCCACTGCCACTCGTCCCGTCATTACCGCTAACAATATAGACTCCAACAGGCCGGATAATGTAAGTGAGATCATCATTCAAAACTGCGGAACATCATCGGTTAACGGTACTTACAAAAAAGATGTTGATCGACATGGTTGTATATCATTCGTGAAAATAGGGGGAACATATGCCATATATCAACATGATAACTTTTGGTATATTAGTTATTGGCTAGGATCGCATGAAAGTTCAATGATATATTATAGAACCAATAGAAAATTGAATGGCTTTATGTCTCTGATGCACGCTGAATGGTTTCAAATCAAAGGAAGAGCACCGCTCCCTAAATTACACTTACGGTCTGCAACCAGATTGACTGCTTCTGCTGCTGTATTTCGATTTTGAGGAGAAGTGATGAGAAATCTTAAAGAATCGATATAATATCGGGGGACAAGGAATTCTTTATATACTCATAAAAGGTAACATATATTGAGAACTTAAAGTTCTTCTGTACATCATTACTCTATACTATAAGGCTGGACCACCATGTATCAAGGCCCAGTCGCTTAATGAATCAGGAGAACCCACTCTATCTCTTTGAACATGCTCGCCATTCTCATTCTCCTTATGTTCTATTGTATTGTACTTCTTTGACATTTGCTTCACAGCCTGAAAGTCTCCCTTGCCAATCAAAGAGTTGATATGTTTCACTCGTCTTCTTTTCTCTTCATCTTTGTCAAGTGGTGACGAGTCGGAGCTCTCTAAGATGGGTACAGTTGTTGGTGATGGGCGTGGACTTCCTTTCCTTCCCTTACTTAGCTTGGTGACTCTGTTCCTATTTGATATACTCTTAGGCGATCCTTTCATAGAATCTTCAACTACTCCTATATCTTCATCTTTGAACAAGTTATCATTAGCAAGCATGGATGCTATCCGTCCTACTCCGACCCAATTCATATCCATTGTGCTTTTATCTTCCTCTTCTTCTACTGCTGATTCTGGTACCGAGCCTTCTTCTATTTGTTCTGATCTTGATGAGTTTGTACTACACCATGACCATTCTGAATCCCCCGCACTACTTGAATAAGTAGATACATTGGCAAGATGATCATCTTCCTCATCAGTCATGCTACTGCCTTTGTTTCTATTCCTTCTCCTTTTCACTAGACAAGCAACAGAAGCACAACATAAAAAGAGTACGACAGATGCTGCTGCAGCAATACTTCCAATCAATGTATAGTCAGATGATTGTGCATCTTCTTCTTTCGCATTGTTAATACTGGTATCATTCTCCGAGACAGAAGATACCACCGATGGACTGGGAGATGATCTACTGCCTATTGCAAATATCTCTTGCAGGGTTAGTGCATATTCGTGTCTTTTGTTGGATTATCTGTTGGTGTTTCGGTGTCTTTTTGTTCAGTTGAACTAATTGTTGGTTGCTCTGTAACTGATACCGGATTTGTCGTGGGGTTCCATGTAGGCCAATCAGTTGGTTGATTTGATACTGGACTTCTACTTATTGGTTGCAATGTCGTCGGATTGTTTGAAGGGTTAACAGTGACAGGATATATTGTAGGATGACTTGATGGACTACTGCTACTAATATTTGGTATTGTCGGTTGAATTGTAGTAGGACTATTTGTTGCTTGTGCAATCGGCATCGGTATGTGATAATGCGTCGGTGCATATGTTGGATACCTCCGTTCATAATTGATTGCTTTCATTGTATCTTCACATAATGCTAATAAGTATTCCTCTGATGTACTCTCACCTTCTAACCATATTTCAAAGTTACTAATTTCATCATCTGACCATGGATTCTTCGAATGATTCATAAATCCCTCAATTAGCCAGATGCCATTATTCTCAACGCTAAGTAAACAACAATCTTCACCGGCATTAATTGGATTAAATTTACATCGACAGCTTAGATGGCTAAAGTTTACTTTCAATACACTAGATAAGTCACTATATTCTTGATTATTAGTAATGTATCCATCGCTTAATGTTGATATGAAATCGACATACTCATCAGTTTGCAATCTGCCATCAGTATCGGTATCTGAATTGTATAGTGAATTGTAACATAGTGATTGATCTATTATTTGGCCATATACTTTATACGTTAGAAGAACCCAAAGAAGAAGGAGAGTAGATTGTAGTATAGATAGGGTGGTTCTCATCACAACTAATCTCTCATATAACAAGAAGGTAAACAGTATGTCATGCAGGGCAGAAGGGTCGACTATATCGTGGTCGAGCTGTAATTTGTGTTCGAGATATCATTATTAACATTCCTTATATCCCTTTTGCTCTTCTCCACATCATCTTCTGCCCCTTCCGTAGTTAAATCTCATCAATACTGGGCAGTTTGTTGTTTGGTACGATCTACAACTGCAATCATACCTACAATAAAGAGGCAGTGGATGATTCTCTCCCCTCAGCGAGATATGCGAACTTTTGGCGGCATCGTATCTTTTTCTCTCCCCTGACGAGCACGGCTCAATCTCAATAAAATAATGGTTGCATTATGTTGTTGATGCCTTAGTGTAGATTAGCTGTCTTTAAGCGGCCGCACGGCTCAATGCTCGACACAACATCGCTGCATTATGTGATGCCTCTCTACTCCAGTATGAAATATGACGATCACCGATATAGCAGATCCTACCAGAAATGTAGAACTTGGCACAGAGGTAGATGAACAACAGCAAGATACCGAAGTAAAAGAGAAATCATTTTTTGAATCATATGCTGATTGGTTTGTCGGACTAGTAGATGGAGAAAGCAATGGCGATGAAGCAGATGACGCAGCTATGCAACAGCAGCAGCAACCATCAAGTGGTAATACTCATACTCATGAAGACCAGGGCAGCAACGATCCAGCAATTGGAATGATGATACTGAAGATAATGAAGAAGAGATACCACCACGACCACCTCCTCCGAATTGGTTCTTCCCGACTGATGAACCAATCACCTTTGATAGGCATAGATGCCCTATGATTCTCAAACCATTTGCATGGCTAGTTGAAATAGTAGTGGTGATAATATTGACGGCAATACACACCGTGTACTGTCTCATTATTGGCGTCTTCTTCGTCGGCCCACTTTTTATGTACCTAGCTATTGTAAATGCTCGAGAGAGCAACATTCTACATACGAAGTACATCAATGAAGGAGTGAGTGTAGATGGAGTTGTTATGAGGAGATACAATACATGGCGGGAAGCAGCTGGAGGTGGTGATGGGCCCTCCCATGTTCTTGTTGAACATGCTATTGTAAAGTACGAGTATGGAAATGATGAGTATCTAATGAAACTGTCTCCATTGAGGGAGCATGTAAAGGATAGTATTGAACCACAGGGCATGATTCCTATAGTACTTCTACGGGAGAATCCCAAATCTGGCATTCCCGAGCCCGAGGTATGTGTGGCAAGCATTTACTGGTCTCCTCTATCCAGAATCCTTCTGTTCACTTTTGGCTTGGCAATATCAGCAATGTCATCTCTCCCGTGCCTGTTGTTATATATGCTAGACCTTGACTGGAGAATCATTGTTGCAATAGTATTGCTTGTTGGGACACTTCCAATAGCTTTAATTTTCTTTTGGAAAGGTTTTAGGGACTGGTTAAGACCGACGATGAGTCTAAATTCAAGCAGAGGTGTGGAGGTAAGGAAGTTATCTACTGCCCAGAGGGATGCTCTTATGGCAGTAATTTCCCGGAGCCAGAACTAGCTCATTCAAACTATACTTAACTTGAACTAAAGAAAAGATATCTACTGTTGATCTCCGTTCTTAAAACTTCCTCTTCTACCCAAACTTCTGACGTTTCTGTCTAGACTGATACGCCCTATACTCTCGTTTACTTTGATTCTGTGATTTGAATCCACGACTTTTATCCTTCACCCTGTTATCATTGTTGAATGGCATATCATCCTCATCAAATTGACTATGCCTATTCTTCTTCTTGTTATTCTTATCATTCTGTACTTGTGTGAATATATCCTCGGTGGATATCTTGGTGTTTGATGTGAAGAAGTCATCTTCTCCTTCCTCTGCTGAGGCTGCGGCGGATGAACTTTCATCGTCATCTTCTTTTAGGGCGTCATTATCATGCTTTGATAAAAGAGCAGTAGGTTTCTCGTCCTCTGAATCAGAACTGCCACTACTGCTGCTATCACTATCACTGCTATCCTCTGAGGAAGACGACGAGGACGACGAAGAAGAGCTATCATTCTCTTTTGCACTGCTCTTCTGTTGTACAGAACTAGCAGGCACCGCCGCCCTCTTCTCACCATCTAACCCCTTGAGTGGATCAGCATCATCTTCTTCCTCTGATGACGAGTCACTACTGTCACTATCGCTACTACTATTTCCATCTTCTTTCTTTGTCTTTAACAACTCCTTTTGATAATCTTCACCAGTAGTCGATTCAGTGAACAATCCATCCAACTCTTTTGACATTGCAAATCGATCATCTTTCTTCTTCTTGGCAGATGTGGTATCATTCTTCTCATTCTTTTCATTCTTGGCATTCTTATTACTCTTTGTATTCGATGGTATAGACTGACCAGTACCCATTACTGTTGATGAGACAGTAGCATTTGGATATGTATCCTCCGGCATACTCAGTAACGCCTGTTTCGCCGCTTCTATATTCACCCAACTTTTTATATTGGACAATTGTATCTTCTTCTTGTTATTCTTTGTAGATTCTTCTTCATCTGAATCGGAGTCATCAGAGTCAGAGGAGGGTACACTGCTGCTATCTCCATCACTCTCTTCAATCTTCTTCTTTTGATTCAACTCATCAACTAAACTCTTACGAATACAATCCCATACACTCTTTCTTTTTGCCTTACTTTTATTATCTAAGTCTATTACACGTTCATATCCATTGTTTCCGGTGAATAAAGCAATATATTTCAAGTTGGTAGGGTAGAATGAGATGTATAATTGATCTATTGCTATTGATTGGAGTTGTTTTTGTAATTCGGCTATTTGTTGTTCATTGTTGGAGGAAGTGGAAGATTGTTGTTCAAGTTGATGTATCTGACGTTTAATTGACTTCTCAAGACGGGTTAATTTTTGTCGTTCTATGAATTTCACTTGATGATACCTATATAGTATCGATTATGTAGATTAGTACAGATGGGTGAAAAATTGCAATCATACAACGTATCAGCAGAGACATATATCATATGAACACATCATATACACAAAAACTAAAAACTTACTTGGCAGCATTCTTCTTCTCACGTTCCTTAGCCTCATATGTTGCAATATCCCGCTCTAATTGTTTAATACTAAGCTTTACACCATTGATTGTCTCTTCTCTATCCCCTTTACTACCAGTATTAGTACCATCAGTTTGCTTTTGCAATTTAGCAAGCAAACGTTTCTGTCCTCTTAATCTATTTTTTAGTGATGTGTTGGTACGTTGTTTATCGGTGCCTACTACCTTCTTTTTATCGGATTTACCTTTACGCCATGGTTTGTATTTACGTTCTAGGCCGTGTTTACTTGGTGGTCTCATGATGTGATATCTTGGTTTGCAAAGTCTCTACTAATCGATTGTTATCAAAGTTGTTTTGTTTTGGTGGTCAAAATAAATGCAAGAGTGAGATGCCTTTTGGCGATGAACTCGTCTCCTCCTCTAGGCAGGCAGCACTTCTGCCCGCCGCAATAAACCTATATACCAATCCTCTTTATTATATCTTACAATTATCAGTAGTATAAATATGTCAACACGAGATACTGAAGGACGGCGTGAAATTGAGGCAGCTCGGCAACGTCTATCCATTGCAAAATCACATACAACATTTCTCTCCAACACATTACTATCCGCCAAGGCAGCAGGAAAGTCCGCGTTATATTGTTTTGTTGTATGAACTCGTGTATTTAGTATAAAGTCTTGACGACTTGGCTCTTTTATTTGCTTTATTGTTGCCCTTGCATATCATATGTACTAACATATGTTATAATCTCCTCTCTTTCGTCATCATAAACTGTGATAACGCACATCTTCCAGAGATTGCAGCACGTAAAACTAGACTAGATATACAGACACAATTAGAAGTATCTAATAAAGATGTAGAAGATGCACAAAAGTTTCTAGCAGAGGCGGAGAAACGGTGGGAGGTCATTGCCATAGATGACGATGATGATATGTCAAGTATTGCAATTGAGGGTAGTAATAAGAAAAGAAAGGCAAATGCCGTATCCCCTCAAGGGAACAATAGCAACAACAATAACAATATCGGAGATGCACAAGGCCTACAACAAACACCACGTAATCCAAGATGGTCAAACAGATTATTACATGAAGCAATGGGCGTGCCAGTGCCATCAAATTATGGCCAGACTTTGAGTAATAGTAGCAGTAGAGGTGTTGTATCAAAGATTGTGGTTGAAGGTTGTCAAGCTAATTATGCTAATGGAACTTATATACGAGGTTGTGACATTGACGGTTGTGTATCATTTTTTAAAGGAGGGAGTGGTGGAGATGTAGTCATATATCGTCACAATATGTTTTGGCATATAGCGCTAGCACTTTCGGTTAGCAATGGTAAACTACCACACGAAAATGGTCTAGTATATTACAAAACAAACAGTACAGCGTCAAGTTCGGATTCAAGTGGTTTACTGCCGCCTACTAAAGTGGATGATTGGGTATCAGTTAGTGGAGGAATCTCTCTGCCTACCTTGGTCTTTCATTATTCAAACGATGCATCCCAAGGCCAACCAACCATACAATCTACTACTACTTCTTCGGCCGGGCGTACATCTGTTGATTTAACCAATGCTAATACCAATAATGATAGTGATATCATTGTCCAAGGCTTTGGTACGGAAGAAGTAAACGGAACGTACAAAAAGGATACCACCAAAAGAAGTCCATTCTTTGTCAAGACAGATGTTCACTGGGATGGAAAGGTTGGGAACTTTCGTATTTGGTGCAATAATTCAAAGTTTTGGTATGTTTCAGGCAGTATGGAGTTCGGTGGGAAAGTGTTATACAAGAATAACTCAAGTACAAATAGTGCATCGGTACCTCCCCAAACAGGCTGGATACCGGTGATGGGATTACACCGACCATTATGCCCATCACCTACGATGAATCAACGGGGATATCTTTGATCATGTCTCCTTTTAGAAGAAGGAAGGATGGGAGGAAAGGGGAAGCAAGTATAGATAGACTAAACTGTTTGCTAGAGATAGACTTTGAAAAATCGTTCATTTGTATTTTAGATTAGATACGTATGGTTATTGCTCAGGCTTCTGTATAACTACCGCAGTCTCTACCTCATCACTCTCCTCGCATTCTTCTATACTTGCTTTAGTTGTATGAGTTGTTAAGAACCTGTAGTAGTCTGTAAACCTTGGGGTAATTGGTGATACATTATCGGCAGCTGACGAGTCCTCATCTGTCTCATTACTTGCACCTCGAGTTGATGATTCTTGATCATCGTTCTTGTTGATCTGTATCCATCTATCTGTGTGTAATCGTTGTTCCGTTGGTGTATTATCATCTTGTGTCTTTTGGTTACTTGCTCCGACAATGAAATGGTTCACCACACAAAGGACGATACTTGCCACTACGAGCACCCATGATGCTGCCTCAACTGAGGCAGCTACTTTGAAACATTGAGCGTCTTCATCATCAATGATTCCAAAGTAAGCTAGATTGGTAAATGTATCCTTCAACTCTCCACAGTAATCATTAAGAATGAACTCCGATACTCCACCGAGTTGCCAGGCTGCAATGATAATCGATAAAACGTAAACCTCCATGTACTGCCACGCTGAGAGAACCTCCGACAATACTGTATTCTTTGATCGTTGTGTTTTTGTCATGGGTACGAACCACTGCACAGCTAGAGATGTTGTTAATGCCAATGGTACGATGAACACTGTGATAACCAGCAGTGAAGCAAGCGTGGCCAATCCGACGAGATCTGATGCTGATTCAAGATAACGGCCTTGTTCGACTATCATACTTGCTAAATCAAAGACACTATAATATGTTTTGGCCTGCTCGAACTCGTTACCCGATTCAACAGCTAATCCTACTAGACCCAAGATATCCATACTGAACGATGGTAGCGAGCAACCGACAACTACCAATACAACAAGTGATAGTAATAAGCTAATCAATATCCACTTGACACTACTTTTCATAACTGCTCGGTCACTACTCGCTTCATAATCGAGCTTGTAACTATGATCAGCAAGTCGTTCTTTGTTATTATCATCATTGTTAGACGGAGCTGCCAAGTTGAGTTCATCTTGTTGAGAGTCGGTTGCTGCCCTTACTGACTTGCGGTGATAATGTATAACGACGTGGCTCAGAATTTGACTAACCAATTGGGCAAGCTTAATGTATCGATGAAGAGGAGTAAGGTTATTAGTGGATGATGTGGGTATACAACAAGAACGAGTCAAGAGAATATACTACTTACCATGTTAGCGTAGAGCCCCCAACGTGGTACTACAAGCATTGTAAGACCATATAAACCTTCAGGAAGGAATGCTATCTCCGGACTATTGACTGATATATTGAACGAGGCCAGAGTCATTAACAATACGAACACATCAACCATTGACCTGAAGATGAAAGAAGAAGACAGTTTGAGGTTAGTTTGAGCAAGAAGTGCACATGATGTGCACAACAATACTTACCATTTACCCAGTACGTCAAGCCACTTTAGAATAGACCCACGTCGTTTAGAACCTATTAATCGTGGTGGAATTAGCCACAGGAACATTGTAATGCACAACTTAGTATATGGCCAAAGCCCAGAGAAAATCCCAATCAATATAGCCAACGCTTTAGCACCTGCATTCCACATTTCAACCGCTGATTTAGCCATACTAAACTCGAAGAAGCCGTCATAATTGAAGTCTTGTTCGGCAAAGTTGCCTGATATATTGACAGTTGCTCCCAAGCTTAAATGGCCGGAGAGAAAAAGACCAATATTCCCGAGGATTACAACGGGGACGATCAGCCTAACAAAGAGTGGAACTTCGTTGCTTGTAACTAATGATGACATTCGTTTATTTAAGTCTTTGGTCAACTCGTTCTCGTCGTGTTGCATCTGTTCGAGTTCACGTAGTTGAGATTGATTCAAAGTACCCAGCCATTCCTTGTGTCGGCGTCTTGACAACCATCTGGTAATGAAGAAGATGGCCGCAGCAACTAATATAATGACCACTACTACAATGAGAATGGCAATCAAATACCCATACGAATCCTCACTTGATTCAACGGCTGGCATGTCTTCGTATTGAATGCCTTGGAAGTCTTGTTGATACGATGGTGAATGTGGACAGTTATATGCTGCCTCGTTTAACATTTTGTCGATGGTGTGTTGGATATACTCTCCTTCTAAGACATTGTTAGCGTAGTCGAAGAGCTTATTCGCCACTTCTGATGTATCTTCGATACCTTCTTGTGTTTTGACTGTCTGTTGCATCTCTTGTACCATCGGAGACGAACAATAGATGCATTCCATATCAAGACGAGCTTCTGCCACGGCAATGGCGAGGTTCCGTAAGACGATACCAGTATCAGCCTCACCAACTCGGACTCCATATTCATCCACGGTAGGTGTGACCATTGTTGCCATCCAGCAGTGAACATTTGTTACATCCTCTAAAGGGAAGTAGAGGAACGGTAACTCTTCCATTTGGGCAAGAAGCTCGAGTATGATACTCATATCCTTAAGGCCGAGGCTCAGCTCGACTTCGTTGTGCATATCAACATCATCGCCCTTGCCCTTGATTAATAGTGTAAGTGATAGTCTCATCGGATCAGGTCCTGCTCCCATTAATGCCTCGTTCTTCAACACACTTGATTCTCCCATCATTGGTTGAGCAATACGCAACGCACCCACTGAGCCCACGTTGGATAGTGTAACATTTGATACCCCCAACTCGATGGCAAGGTTCAATCCATTCAATGATATGTCTAGACTTTGACTAAACAAATCCCCTGCCAATACGATATCCCCATTCTCATTGGTATCAAGATCTAACAACAGGGCAATGAACTCGTTTAGCCATGACAGGCCATCCTCATCAACAGACGTTAAGATATTGTCGATGAATGTGTATAGACCTCGAAATAGCTCACCATATGGAGAGGTACCACGACCTTGTAACGCCACAGCCTCATCCTCGGATAAAAGTAGATCACGATAATCAACTAAATCAACCAACGTGGCATCTGGTTCCGGACAACCATCGTCATTATTAATACCCTCATCAATATAATCATTCAATATATCTTGTAATGAACTACTAAAGAACTGTGGCAGCACTTTGTCGAGTGTTTGATCATACATACTAAACAGGGCATCGGCCATTGTTGTTAAATGATTGGTACCCTCATCCATGAATCCATTTAGAGTTGGCTTGTTCACTTCACCAACTGATACTACCAACTCTGTAATCTCGGCATCATCAACGACACTCAAGGCACATGGAAGTATATTCTTTACATGTATAATGGACCCAAGTTGTATAGAACCGAGTGTTGAATTGTTAATACCCATGAATATTGACAATTGAACGTCTATATCTTGTGCTGTAATTTCAATTGTAAATGTTTCTTCCACCTTGGCAACCTCATCCGTTGTTGTGGCAGCGGCTGAGACGATTGCACCCTCCTTAGACGAGGGTTGAATCACTGCTTCCATCTCCAATACAAATGTTAGATAATCCATCTTGAGTGTATTTTGTAATGTATAATTTCCAATTGGATCTAATATCTTTGATTCATCTGATAATGTATCCAATCCCTTGACTGATATAGACTTGAGTGTCATTTTAGTATCGAAGAACATGTCATGCATTTCAATAAAGACTAAATCATCCTCATCGAATAGTATTGATGTATCAATCACTAGCACCCCATCCTCATTAAGTATAGAGTCTCGGAGGAAGTTGTTTATAGACGAAGAAGATGAGCTGTTATCAGCTTCACTTCCCAACTCATTAGCCAACTCTTCAATAGTTCTCAAACCTGTTAATTCTTCTATCCAATCTTGTACTGATATAAAGTTTACCCATTGTGGATATCCGTCAGAGTCGTATGGTATGTTTGCATTCATTTCTGCATATAGTGGATCCACCTCTCCGTCTATTTCTTGTGTACCATCCGTATCATTATCACCAAGTAACGAATCAAGACGTTCATCAATCATCACCAACAAACTATTCAATCCACCACCACCATCCTCATCACCAC
>Ga0214478_101336_pt1 | contig 12623 bp, 10 predicted proteins | sample M1_20Mar14CPVII9_2_FD_178001 | JGI IMG/M metagenome (GOLD analysis project Ga0214478, IMG submission 178001) | Marine eukaryotic communities from Monterey Bay, California, United States - M1_20Mar14CPVII9sort6BwellD7 | ecosystem: Environmental > Aquatic > Marine > Unclassified | place: USA...
CGATAATAGATCACATCGATCTGGACGTGATGACGACGGAGGGGGTGAAAATCGTCGAAGACGCTCACGTTCTAATCATCGCAGTTCTAACACTAGACGTTGTGTGGCATCTAACGTTGATGATTGTTGACCAAGGTTGGAGGAGGATGCAGCATCTTGAGATGGTGGCGTGACATTATTAGCAACGGCTCCTCCGGGGTAGTGGAATTGATTGGATTGATCTGGATATTGATCATTATTATTATTATTACTGCCACCACCACGTCTAGTGTTAGAACTGCGATGATTAGAACGTGAGCGTCTTCGACGATTTTCACCCCCTCCGTCGTCATCACGTCCAGATCGATGTGATCTATTATCGCCGCCATATCCTCCACGCTGATGCTGCTGATCGGTGCCTCCATACGGGGCTTGAGGTTGTGGAGCCTGCTGCTGATGTTGATGATAATGAGCTGGAGTTGTACCAAATTGTCCGCTAGTCGTTCCTCGCTGTTGCGAGTATTGATGTTGACTCATAACTTGAGTTTGCATATTCTAATTTTTAGGGGTACTGATTAGTCTATTGCGGTCTGCTATTAAATAATTGATTTGTACTTTTTCGGTGCCTTTTGTTTTTGTTGGTTGGAAGTGCAGTAGTAGTAGGTGGTATTAAATTTACCACAACAAAAAGGATTGATACAATGAAATACGGCCTCAACTAACTGAATGATCCAAGCAAAATCGTCGGATCAGTGTTTGGCTAGTGTAAGAAATGGTGTTGATGATTTTTGCCACTCCGTCTTACTGGCGTGAGGTTTGTATATAGTTGTTTTTGTGTTGTAAGTTGATTGTAAAAAAGGATACCGGTGTGATTTTGTTGCAGTGGATGGGGTAATAGAAGAGAGAAGAAGAGGAGGCACCGTGTTAGTTTTTATGGTGGTGGATGTAGGTGGATGAAGAATAGTAAACAAACAAGGTTCATGGTATGATGCAAACGTATGTATAGTGGTGAGTATATCCGCTTCATTTCCCAAACATTTATAAAAATAATAAATACACCACTTCCCTCCACCAACCTAACATGTGTTAATGGGGATCTAGCCGTTGACAATTAATATGATATGAATAGAACCATATATTGGTTGCAACATCACGGCCGAAGAACAATGTGTTATAGAGATCGCGCGAAGGCCAGTATATGTCTATCCGTGGTATAGTGTGCACACAAAAATCATGTAACCATGATGATTCATCGACGGCTTTCCTGATGCTTATCACAACAATCGGTCTGCATGACAATCGAAGAAATCCTCTCTCCGCAGCATAGAGTCGCAGCTGCCGACTATAATAATTGCAATTATCACTCATGCCTGCACTTAACGCACGGCGTCGATTAGTAACTCACTCACCTAAACTAAATATTTGCCACGTTTATTATTGGGCAAAAAATTCAAAGCACGCTTGCTTGCTAAAATTGCAATGAGATTGAAGAGGATGATAGTACAGACTCACAGACTTGAGCTTTCCTTCATTAATTGCTACAATAAACAACAACCAACATACGAAAAGGAAAATGGGTGCACTTCTAAACTTGCCACTGCTTTCATTGGCATTCGAGGTAAGATACCTCAATTGAAGAAACTATCATGGAAAGATATCGCTACTTTCGATCATTTAATAGGGAGTCTACTTACTCCAATTGGACTCTTTCATCAGCCAGTACAAAGTGGCAAAGAGTCGTATTATCTACATATGCATTGTGAACTTGTGCTAACATAAGTTACTACGGCAAAACGGTATCCCCTCCGAGATCCACCGACCATTAATAATAAGAGAGAGAGCCAGAGATTGTAATACCCCTTTACTATTGCTACTTCCATATTCAACCAACATCATTACATAATTAATTCAATTGAAACATAGAGGTTAATACGATATTATGTCATCTACTGCTCCCAACCCATTCGATGACGGTATCACATTACAACCAACAGCCAACAGCAGCAATAATACCACGAAACAAAAAGCAGACAGAAGAGCCGAAAGACGACGTCAAGAAGCTGTATCAAGATTAGTTGTTGATGCTACACGTCCACCGGATTTTCTATTAGAAGAAACAACAATAGCCGCCGCTGACAAGGATAGAAAAGATGATGAGTATTCTAATTTGCATGCATTAGAAACAATCAAATTAGAAGCAAAGTTACGTTCACAGCAACATTCAACATTATTATTAGCATCTACCGTTGCATCATCAATTGAACGTGGATTAGATCGAGAGTTACATACAGAACTGCTCAAGCAGGGTAAAGATGCACAAAATGTAATTAGTAAGATATGTCATGATCATTCAGAAGATTTTTTAGAAAGTGTTGGTAAAGTTGTTGCTGCATTATGTGGACCGTGTGAGGAGGTTAAGAGTAGTTTAAATGAGGTGAGATCTTTATTATAAAGATGGTTTGCGTAGGTATAATAATTTGTTGGGTATTCCCTGGCCGTGTATTCTTTGCAATAGAATGTTTGGAATTATTATATTAATTTTGCTTGTTCAAGTTCTTACTAATACCGTTTTCTTCATCTTATAATACAAACACAAAGGCAAATCTAGAATTACAAAATAATACGGGACATAGCATGTTAGCATCATCTATCCGTCTTGAACGGTTCCGTCATTCTGATGCACGGGCTCGAACACTGACATCGGTGGTCAGTGCCTGTCGCCGAGTAGCAGTCCTATTAGAGAGGGCACGAAAGCAAGCTTCATTGGGAAGACCACGTGCAACAATTGATGCTGTTGAGGAGGCACGTGCTTGCCTAACTGCGCCACTTAGTAGCCTTATACGCGGGGACGGTGGGGCTGATATTTTGATGGGTTTGGGAATTGGAGAAGCAAGTACGATTAATAATGCTAATAACCCAAACACTTCATCAGAAGATGCAGCAGTTGCAACATCCACAACCAATCCTACGGCGACTGTTCTTCGGTTAGAAGATACACCCTTTGGGTCACGAGCAATGCAAATGCTACCCAAAATTGAAAATGAGGTATTAATGGGAGCACGTCGTGGACTTAATCGCTGGTTCCTTGCTTTACGATCTGGAGGGGATGGGGCAAAAGCCGGTAGAGCTGCTTTACGACAATGTGCATCGTCAGTTTGTGTTGGCCCAGGGTCATTAGGGCTTGGAGGTGAGTCTTTAGATGTACAACTTGTTGACTTTCCAAACACTCATCATTTACACAAACACACACACACACACTTATCACTCAACACAGGCAAAATCCAGAGCTATGCATGGAGAGCCAAGAATGCAGACAATTTGATATCTAGGGCAAATCAAAAGGGAAAGGTAGCAAGAGCTGCAAGAGCAGGGTATTGGTTTGAGAGAGATTGTCAACGAGAGGCAACACGGTTAGAAGGATCTCAAGGGGGTATGGGAACTGGAAGAAAGGCCGAAGCTTTGGCTAGTGGTAAGAATTTTGTTGTTGTTGTTGATTGTTGTAATGTAATTGTGGTGTGGTATGTGAATTCGAGGGTTGTTTTTGGAGACGTTGACGGTGGGTCGAGGGATAGTATTTACATGTTTGTGCATATGACATCTAACCTAACATCGCTTCCCCCTCAATCCACAATTCAATAGCTTTTGGTTGGTACCGTTGCTGGGATGATGCATCAGGGGAGGAAGTGCAAACCATCCTCAAGACTGATTGGAAGGTTGGAGATGGCCCAGGTATGGATGGTAGTGGACATAGTGTTGGAGGGATGAATCGAAGTGGACATGGAATGAACAGCAGTGGTCATGGACGATCATTAGGATTTAAGGCAAGTCATCGTGGTGGCGGAGCATCGACGGGTTTGTCTCAGAAACGAAGCGATAAACAATCACAATGGGCAAAGGTATTAACACCGAGTATCTTGGCGCATAATGCAAATCCAAAAGGGGATGACCAAGCAAAACTTCTTGCTCTACCAGAAACAGTGCATCCAGTACGACGAGCTGAATTGGCATTCAAGATCTTGGGCAGAGAAGAAGAATTTCGGCAGTACTATGAAAGTAATCGTTTTGGTGCTATGGAAATTGCAGGATCAAGAGATAAGAAGGATAATGAAACTCGTAGTTCTCTATCCTCGCTGACTGGAGATGACGTTAGCCTTGGCACTGATAGGATATTCTTTGCCAAGAGTTTGCCTCACTTGTGTGCCAGTTTGGTGGGGTTTAGTGCCGTCGAGGCAGCATTAGAGCTTGACTTTGCAGACGATGGAGACGATAATTTGATTGACAAGAAAGATTCGTCAGAAGTGACGGCGAAAGCAGTTTCAATCACTGCTCCTACAGCAGGTAGAGGATCAAGTTTCAGGCAAAGCTCAGAACGTTATGAACGCGCACTAGTGAACGAGTTGGGTAACCTATTACGTAAGCGAGCCGTGGGAGCATCATTAGTAGAATTGGCAAAGGCATCGTGCCTTGTAGCAGCATTTCGATCCGCCCTCAAGATTGTGCATCCTAGTTCGACTACACGCAAGAGCGATAAAGAATTACTTGCAATGGATGTAGACATCATCATGACGGGCTTGAAGGTGGCACAAGAGGAGCAACTCAATGCAACCAACAAGTATATCCGAGACGGCAAGAAGGAACCAATGCAGGTGGGAAGGTCTCAACTACGCGGTGGTCTTCGTTATCGAGGTGGCGGCGGTAGCGGCACCTTATCAGAGAATGCTTCTGATGATCCTACTGCAGTCTCAAAAATACCACAAGAAGAGGTACTCGATTTCCCGTTCGGTTTGAGTGAAATGAAGCAGAAACAAATGGTTTCCAATGCTATTGATAGTATGGATCCATCACTACGAATCTCAAGAGGATCAATGAATCAAATTATGGCAGAAAATGAACTCTACACATTCAGTCAATCTGTACCACAGATAATACGATCTATTCATGCTCGGGTGATAGTTTTTGTTGCATTTGCCTTGAGCCAAGAAGAGCTAGGACAAGTGTTTGCCTCGAAGCAAGGTGGAGGTATTGCTGGCTACGTATTAGACTGTGTTGAGGAATGCGTTGCTGTAACTGCTGTAGGTATGAAGGACGGATATACCCATTTCGACGAGTTGACTGTTGAACAGGCAGTGCAGATCACTGCTGACTTATCCGCCCTTGAATCAGCTCTGCCTCGACTCTTTGGTACCGTTATGAGAGGATTATGTCACATTGGACTTGTGAAAGCGGAACAAGTTGAAGAGACGTTTAATTATGCCGACTCTGTCCTCAAGGGTGCTAGCAAATCTTGTGATACACAAGTTGCCAACATGTATAGTGTTGTATACGAAATATGTCGTAACAAGATTGACATGCTGATTGACTTCAGTCTAGAGAACTTCTCATGGGTATGCAAGACTAGCAGAGACTCACCAAACGCATATGCAGAGAGTCTCGTTGAATATATGCGAGCTACCTTCCAATGTCTTGGTCCAATGGATGACGGTTCTCGAGCCGGCTTACATTTCTCTTGCTGCGGTCATGTGGCAGAGCGGTTGGCAAAGCTATTGACAGATCCAGTTGACGAGGAAGGGAGAGGCAAGAAAAGTGGTGGTATTAAGCCCGTGGCTAGGATAGATCCCTTTGGGCTGAAGAATCTTGCTACTGACATCCAACACTTTGAAGCTTTTGCAGATAGTACTGGTGTTGGTCAGCTGAGAGAGTGTTTCAATGAGCTGAAATGCCTCGCAACGGCTCTATTGGACAAGGATCTACCGATGATACTATTGTCAGAAAACAGTAATGCTCGAAGAAAGAAGTACCCATTCTTATCTCTCGAGAAAGTATACTGTATATTAGAGAAGTATAGTGGTACAGGGTTGGGTGAGAAGCTCATGGCGAGAGGTTCATCACAAAATGATTTTCTCATGCTTGAAAAGAAGGAAGTCCTTCAACTTACAAAGATTGTCAAGTACCAACTTGATAAAAGTTAAGAAAACCATATATCTCTAATAGAAGCGTGTCTCCTCTGTCCCCCTTCCCAGTCCCAATGAGAGAAGAGATGCAAGTTTGTACAACTCTCTCAACATATTAGGGCTTGGATATAGTGGGTGCCGCGACTTCCTCAATCTTCATGTCTAATACTTTATCATAGATAAGCCAGTACTTGAGGAAAGTAAAGTTAGGAACAGCTTACGACTCTTCATCAAAGGATGCATTGATTCAGTCCATGGTCAATTTAGTAAATGGAATAGATTGTAGTAATGCAGATACAATTGATATTGATTTTATATTACCATCTTCCTATACATCAGAATCTGTGTAGCAGTTAGAAGAGGTAGTGGAGGAGGAAGAAGAACCGGCACCGGTATATATACCCTCAACAACCCCTTGTTTGGGGGATTTCCCAATCAAAGCCAAAGTTGGAAACAACTTTTTCAACTCTCTTGGCGAAGCTGGGTATTGTGGTGAGCGCGCGTAGTGATTATGAAGCAACACGAATCGGCAAGAACAATAAGTAAGTGTAGCCTGGCATGTTTGAATAATATGCATGTTTGAATGATATTGTGGGACCATGTACTAGCTTCATCAAAGAGTGGAGTGTAATGGCAAATCTATGTACCTGGTAGGTAATAGTTAAGCTAAAATATCACACACACCAATGGTCATTTCTTACAGCTCATCTTTCTTCTCTGCAGACATGTTTTTGATGACACTCTTCATCAGGCCAAGACCTCCATTCTTCACTGCGGCAATCTGTTGCTCCTTCTCAGCGTTTAATGATTCATATTTGGATTGTAATTTCTCAACCTCTTCCTCAAATGACTTCAGTGCTTCCTCAATTTTCTGTTCTTCCTTCTGCACTTCATCTTCTAATGCAGTTAGTGTCATGCGTTGATACTTCTTGATCTCAGCTTTCTTATCATTATCACAGAGATCAATATTAGCCACGGAACATAATGGTTTCAAATTCTCATCAGCAAATGCCTTCAAATCATCATATGAACGTCCGCCGTTGTAATCTTGTAAGTCAGACGGATCACCCCACTTTAGAGTTGGAAATCCCTCAATTCCGAAATCATCACATAATTGCTCTCCTTCTCCAGTACAATCAACATCAGCTACTAACTGATTAGGCGAATCGGCAAAGTCTTCAATCAACTTGTCCCAATCTGGCTTAAGAGCTTTACAGTGACCACACCTTAGATTTTGTTAGTTTGGATTGATGATTGTTAGTGATATATAATTACAGGAAATAGCAAGGAACACGCTTCAAGTGTATCATCACAGAGGTAGGCTATGGTGAACACTCGTCCTAGGCAAAAGATTAGATGAACTCCTAGAGATACTTACCACGGAGCAAAAAATTTGATGAACACTGTCTTTCCATCGGTGACCGCATCGAAAGTGTCAGGAGTTAATTCAATAGCATTAGCACTAGCGGCAGATAGTACAGCAAGGCTGACGAAGAATATTTTTCTAATCATTATTATATGGTCAGTATAAAGATACACACCCTACGATTATGAGGAGCAACAGGCAACAATAGGTACAATACACAAGAGAATGAGCTTGCAAGCGAGCGAGCATAAAAAGATACCGTATCCAGCTCACTCAGTACTACTTGCTCACCAACAAAAATTCCTAATTGTAAAACACGATATCGATACATATTTTATCTCTTATCAAATCAACCATCATGGGCTTTGCAGAAGATGTAAGTTGTTTATCCATTCGGGTAATGTCATGATTTTAATATTGTTGACAGTGTATTTTTTTTTAATCATTAAGAGGGTGAATAAGAAATGACACATCACCACAACATCGGTGCACCCTCTCTTCCAAATTGTCTAGGTGCACGTCTACGCCCCCTATCTTGTACCTCTGCTATTATTATTGCCATTGCGTTCATAACAATCTGCATATACACTTGTTATTTTTGTGCACATGTTTGTGTATCGATATGATCTTCTAACATCCCTCCTCTCCCCCCTCCTCTCTCTACTCAAATACAATAAGGAATTCACCGGACTAAAGTCCTTAGCCGATCATGATCCTAAGTTACATGATCTTATTGAACAGGAAAAACTCCGTCAATATACCTCCCTTGAACTTATTGCCTCTGAAAACTTTACATCAAGGGCAGTTATGGAATGTTTAGGATCGGCATTAACTAACAAATATTCCGAAGGTTTACCCCATGCACGGTATTACGGTGGTAATGAAATTGTTGACCAGGTTGAGGAATTATGTCAAACTCGCGCTTTAGAAGCATATGGATTAGATCCAGAAAAGTGGGGTGTAAACGTCCAACCCTACAGTGGATCACCTGCCAACTTTGCAGTTTATACTGCATTATTAAAACCACATGATCGTATTATGGGATTGGATTTACCAAGTGGTGGACATTTAACACATGGTTTTTATACGTATTCCAAGAAGGAGAATACGCGTAAGGCTGTTAGTGCCACATCTGTTTACTTTGAATCATTACCATATCAGGTTGATCCAGTAAGTGGTTTGATCAACTATGACCAATTGGCACGTGATGCCAGTTTATTCAAACCTGCCATGATCATTTGTGGTGGCAGTGCATACCCTCGTGATTGGGATTATGCCCGCTTTCGTAAAATTGCTGATGACAATGGTGCATTACTATTGATGGATATGGCACATATTTCGGGGTTAGTGGCAACTAAGGAGCAGGCATCTCCATTTGAGGTATGTGATGTTGTTACCACAACTACACACAAGAGTTTACGTGGGCCTCGTGCTGGTATGATCTTCTTCCGTAAGGATGAACGTGGATTCGAACATAAGATTAATCAAGCTGTATTCCCCGCATTACAGGGTGGTCCACATGAACATCAAATTGCTGGTGTGGCCACACAATTGTTGGAGGTTATGACACCTGAATTCCACACTTATTCCAAGCAGGTTAAGGCAAATGCTGCCGCCTTGGGTAATAAACTGGTTAGTATGGGATACACCTTGGCAACTGGAGGAACTGAGAATCACTTGGTATTATGGGATTTGAAACCCCAGAAGATTACGGGAAGTAAATTCGAGAAGGTATGTGATGCTGTCTCAATTACTTTAAATAAGAATTGTGTTCCCGGTGATCGATCGGCTGTTACCCCCGGAGGTGTACGTATCGGAGCTCCTGCCATGACAACACGCAAGTTTGTTGAGAAGGACTTTGAACAAATAGCTGTCTTCCTACACGAGGCACTACAAATTGCATTAAAGATCCAAGAGCAGAGTGGACCTAAGCTTAAGGACTTTGTGTCATGTTTGGAGGGGAATGAGGAGACTGCTGCATTGAGGAAGAAAGTTAATGCATTTGCGGTAAGTTTCCCCATGCCTGGATTTGATCCCAAGGAGATGAAGTACAAGCCATAAAGTGGAGGGCGACGGGATGTGTTATTTGGAACAGCTTAAAATGCAGCTCACAGCTTAAAATGCAGCTCACAGCTCGATGTGAAGGGTGTCTAAATTACTAAACATGGTAAAGGATAAACTTCATTTATTTTTAATCTTATCTTCATGTTCTCATCAGCTGAATAAGTAAGTGTTATTTATCATTATTATTCAATCTTCTTCATTTTAAGTGTTGGGCCCACGGTCAATTGGCGGACACATGTGTTTTATGTACGATACCCATACCCGTAAATTGCCCGGATGCCGTAAGGTTTAGATTTTAGATACTTACCTAATACCTAGCACCACCATAAACCAGAACAAACTTCTATAATCTTAATTATCCTATATGAGCATTAACGAAATGGACGATTCAAAAACAAACACTGCCTCCGCCGCCGCCGCTGATAATAAGACCACTTCCACATCTACTAACACAGCGGCGTCGTCTAAGGATACAACAACAACAATGACCTCACAAGATGTTTTATCAACCAATGACGCAGATAAAGTAGGTGCACCGATGAAAACAGAAGAAGGAAATAATATTCCATCATCAACCAATCATGAAACAACACCCAACAATAATAAAGCCGTTAAAACTGAAGAAAAAGAAGATGAACCCGACGAAGAAGAAATAGTAGACGAGGAAGATAATCTATTTAAAACACTTGAGGCGCAACAAGCTACTGAATCATTATCACACATTAATGATCAACAACCAGTTGATGCTACATTAGCGCCAAAATTATTACAAAGTGCAATTCAAAAAGGTGAAGTGAATGTTGATGATAGTGAGGCAGAGAGTGAGGAGGAACACAAAAAGCTTGCAACGAAACGTAAAATGAGTGAGGATGGTAAGGTTGATGAAAAGAAGGAAGAGGATGGAGGCGAACATCATGTACATCATCGGGTGAGTAAGTTGTTTTAGGAGAGAGTGAGATTTTTTTTTCTATTTTCGATACTACATGTACGGGGTGGGATGTTGTCAATTGTATTTGATTTGGGGTATTTATCGGTGTACACATCTTGTGTCTATTTTTAAACCGGGTCTTTTGGTTCATATTGGACTGCAAGGATCATTTTCTTATATTATGTCTATATCCTACTCTTCTGACGTTTTCCATTCTCTTCTTATCAATTCTTATCTACGGCAACAGAACAATCAACTTGACTTCCTCCTAAACCGTGCCAAAGAGTACTCCGACTTTATTGCCAATGATATTGATGAATTACAATCCAACATGCAAGCCAAGGCAGCCGCCGAGGCTGCAGGTGGTGGCAGTGGTAGTAAGAAGAAGGGAAGTAAGAAACGTACTCCTTCCAAGGATGACTCTTCCAAGAAGAAGAAGAAACGTAGTAAGAAGAATAATGGTGAACCAAGTGAGGGTGAGGTCAATTTACAAACTGCACAAGACAAGTATGCCGGATCATCAGGGAAGAAGCCTATCTTTATCCAACCAAAGAATTTAGATAATAATTGTACATTGAAGGATTATCAATTGGAAGGTACTCGATGGTTGGTTAGTTTGTATGAAAATGGTGTCTCTGGTATTTTGGCAGATGAAATGGGGTAAGTTATTTATTGATACACAATGTGTTATTTCCATGAAAAGACAAGGAACTAACTCATACTCGTATTTATACTACACTACACACAGACTGGGGAAGACTATTCAAGTTATCTCCCTCATTGCGCATCTCCAGACAATGAATGTCTCAGGTCCCTTCCTAGTAGTTGCCCCTTTGGCCACACTTCCCAATTGGGTACGTGAGTTCCAAAAATGGTTACCCTCCTTACCTGTGGTGCGTTTCCACGGGTCGCAAAAAGAACGTGACGCCATGATAACTGGGCCGCTTGATGCTAAGAAGCGTAAGAATAAAGATTTCCCCGTCATCATTACGAGCTATGAAGTAGCCATTCGGGAAGAGAAGCGATTGAATAAGATAGGAGAGTTCACTTATTTAGTTGTGGATGAAGGACAGCGTTTGAAGAATCACCGTTGTACATTGATTTCATCATTAAAGCGTATTCGTAGCGCTAATCGATTACTTCTTAGTGGCACGCCCATCCAAAACAACCTCGATGAGTTGTGGAGTTTACTCAACTTTGTGAATCCACAAATCTTTGATGATTTGAGTATCTTTCAATCATGGTTTGGATTTCGTAATATTGGGCAGAAGACTCAGGGTTCTTCGACCGCTGAGGATATTCTCGTTGAGGAGAAGAAGAATCAGACTGTTACTAAGTTGCATGAGATTCTACGTCCGTTTCTTTTGCGTAGGATTAAAAAGGATGTGTTGCAACATTTACCACCCAAGAAGGAGGTTGTTGTCTATGCTGGCATGTCCAAGTTGCAGGATGGGTATTCTAAAATGATTGATCAGGGTGTGTTACGTGATATTCTACTCAACCAGGGTATTGAATCTGCACGTCAATTGAGTCAAACGAATAAACAGATGAATCACCGTAAGAATTGTAACCACCCCTTCATGTTTGGCGAGCCGATCGATCCAGCAACTGGGGCTCATATGGGCAGTGCCCACCCTCAGTTATTAATTCGGGCTAGTGGCAAATTTGCTCTACTGGATCGTATGCTGGAAAGGTTGTACAAAGATAAGCATCAGGTACTCATCTTCAGCCAAATGACATCGCTTCTGAACGTTATTGAAGATTATCTCCTATACCGTCAGTGGAAGTACTGCCGTATCGATGGGTCAACCAATATTGACGAGAGGCAGCGTCAAATGGATGTATTCAACAAAGAAAAGACTGCTGGGGCAGGTGGCAAGCGTAACGACGGTGATGATCGGCACTTTGTCTTTATGCTCAGTACTCGCGCAGGAGGAGTCGGAATTAACTTGGCTACTGCTGATACATGTATCATTTTCGATTCAGACTGGAATCCTCACCAGGATAGTCAGGCTATGGATCGTTGTCATCGTATTGGACAGGACCGTCCTGTTGCCGTGTACAGGTTGCTTACTGTAAACTCTGTAGACATTGAAATGATGGAGAAGCAAATATCCAAGAAGAAGTTGGAGCGCATGGCTATTGTTGGTGGCGACTTTCGTAAGGCAGGCTCTCGTTCTCGTGGCGAGTTCAAGACCGAGGCACTTAACTCATTGCTTGATGATGATGTGAAGGATATCCAGATGAAGGGTACAGATGTTGAGAGTATCAAGATTGATGATGTCGAGTTTGAGTATATCATGAATAGGGAGAAACTCTTTGCTACCGGAGAGGC
>Ga0214478_101338_pt1 | contig 12607 bp, 10 predicted proteins | sample M1_20Mar14CPVII9_2_FD_178001 | JGI IMG/M metagenome (GOLD analysis project Ga0214478, IMG submission 178001) | Marine eukaryotic communities from Monterey Bay, California, United States - M1_20Mar14CPVII9sort6BwellD7 | ecosystem: Environmental > Aquatic > Marine > Unclassified | place: USA...
CATGTAGGTTGTTGAATAGTGGTTGTTTGGCAATGTATAGGTGTATAACAAGTTGATGAACACTCCCAGCATGATTGAAAGTCCATCCATCATACTTTTACAGCCACATGTTGGCGGGTTTCATGCCCCAGATCAGGAAAAAATCACAATTTCCTGCTGACGTTCAGGCAATGTTTGGCCATCAAGTGGGGGTATAGCAGCATGTAGGTTGTTGAATAGTGGTTGTTTGGCAATGTATAGGTGTATAACAAGTTGATGAACACTCCCAGCATGATTGTAAGTCCATCCATCATACTTTTACAGCCACATGTTGGCGGGTTTCATGCCTCAGATTTTGTTTTTCTGCCAACTTTTTGGCAATGTTTGGCCACAGATAGTGATAGATTTTGGCCGTATATCATCATGTGGCGCCAGAATAGTGGTTTGGCCTGAATTTTTTAGGCCCTGTTTCCTCTTCTGAAGCCACTTATGTCATATGTACTATGTATTTGGCTGTCAGCACAGTCCTCTTTGAATACCTCGCGTACATAGGTTCAGATAGTCTTACTTAGGTTTACACCTACTTTACGTATGTAGCGGACGATTTTGAGAACTTCAAATCGGGGTACAACCTCTCTCTAGCTACATGGGTACTCACCTACTTTACGTATCTAGCGGACGATTTTGAGATCTTCAGTTTGTGGTATTTTACATAAACATTGAAGAGTATTTCATAAGAGAACAAGAGAACAATGGAAGACACAGACAACAGCAGAATGGAGGAAAATATGGAGGAAGAGTGTGAAAATAATACTACCGCCGTAAATGAACCGTCGGATGTGGATGACGCCGACGATCAACCAACAGAAACATCAGTAACTGAAAATAATAGCAACGGCCAAAATATTGTTGATGAGGAGGTAACGGCAGAGGAGGTTGTTGAAGAGGAGATGGAGACCGAACGCCCCCCTCCCCGTCTAATGATTACTAAGATGGTAAGATTTATATATTTTTATATGTGTGCTGCCGCCCGTATCAATCATTAACAACGATACATATTGTTAATACGAGATGATGGTGCATGTGACTGTTGCTAACACCCTTTCTAATATACCCTAAATATCATTGTTTTATTTACACACCTAACAAAAATATTACAATATACATAGGTATTAGAAAACTTCAAATCCTACGCAGGACAAAAGACAATCGGACCATTCCATAAATGTTTCTCGTCAGTTGTTGGTCCCAACGGTAGTGGCAAGTCCAACGTTATCGATGCCATGCTATTCGTATTTGGTAAACGTGCTAAGAAATTACGTTTAAACAAGGTCTCTGAATTAATCCACAGTAGTGATGCCTACAAGAATGATCCATTACCATATGCCAAGGTGGATGTACACTTTCATGAAATTATTGATACCGGTGATGGTGATGAGGATTATGAAATTGTGGAGGGTAGTGAATTGGTAATTAGCCGTGTGGCACGTCGTGATAATTCCTCACAATATCAGATTAATGGGAAGAATGCAACATTTAAAAAAGTTGCCGAGTTTTTGGGTAGTAAGGGTATTGATTTAGATAATAATCGATTCCTAATTCTACAAGGTGAGGTTGAAATGATTAGTATGATGGCACCCAAGGGTAAGAATGAGAATGATGAGGGATTGTTGGAATATTTGGAGGATATTATTGGTAGTAATAAGTATGTTGAGCAGGCAAATTTGGCAGCGGAGAAAGTTGAGCAGCTTACCGAGGTACGTCAAGAGAAGTTAAACCGTGTCAAGGCTGCCGAGAAGGAGAAGGATGGATTAGCCGGTGCCAAGGTTGAGGCCGAGGCATTAGTTGGTAAAGATCGTGAAATCCGTCGTAAGAAGAATATATTATTCCAGATTCATGCCATGCATGCACAGAATGAGGGTGAGGATGCCAAGGAAGGACGTGAGGGATTAGTGGAACAACGTGAGGCTGAACGTACCAAACTATCCGAGGCAGATGAACGTGTATCTGAAATTGAGAGTGGTATGTCAGGGCAGAAGAAGGAGTATGACGCCGTATATGCTGAACTTACCGAAACGAAGGAGGCGTACACATCATATGAGCGCCAAGATATTCAAATGAAGGAGAATATTAAACACGAGAAAGGCAACCTTAAGAAGTTGGAGGGTAAAGTTGTTACCGAAACCAAGAAGATCGAGGATGCCCAAACAGCCATGGATGAAGCCGAGGAGAGTATCCCCACATTAGAAGAACGTATTGAGGAGTGTACTGAACACAAGACTTCTGAGGATGCCAAGCTTGAGGCTATCTTTGAAGAGACTAAGGGAATTACCGAACAGTTACGTCTTGAACTTGAGGAGAAGACTCAAGAGTTGGCACCGCTTCAACAAGAACGTACCGTGTATCAAAATTCATTAGACACGGCTCAGATGGAAGTGAACTTACTTGAGGACACCGTGTCTCGTGCCCTAGAACAACTGGAGAGTGCCGAGAAGGAATTATCATCGTTGGATAGCAAACAGAGTTCCAAGAGGACAGAGTTGAAGGAATGTGAGACTGAGTTGTCAAGTAGCAAGGAGCGTGTGGGCGAGGCTGAAACCGAGTTGAAAGAGTTGACACAAAATGAGGCTACTTTGGCCAAGAAGAGCACTGAGCTATTGGTAAGTGGTGACTGATTCGATACATGATTTTGTCTCTATTTCATATAATCTCACACAATTTCATCTTCATCCTAAAACATCATTCCACAGACTCAGGTTGAGATCTCAAGGGCATCCATGCAATCTACTAGTGGTCGTTCTCGTGTAGCCACTGCAATCCTCAAGGCTTCGAAGAAGAACGGAGAGCTTGCTAAATGTGGTGTAATGGGACGTCTTGGCGATCTTGCTACAATTGATCCACAATACGATGTCGCTGTATCCACTGCTTGTGGTATGTTGGACCATATTGTCGTCCAGACCACTGCCGGTACACAAAAGTGTCTCGAGTTTCTCCGTAAACACAACTTGGGACGTGCTAGCTTTTGCCCTCTTGACAAAATGAAGAAGGGTGCACATGATCGTGCCGTTGAAACACCCGAGGGAGCTCCCCGATTGTTTGATTTGATCAATCCAGGACATATCTCAATTACCCCTGCATTATACTTGGCTGTTGGAAATACCCTCGTTGCTCCAGACTTGGAGACTGCAACAAGGTGGGCATATGACTTTGGTAAGCGTTGGAGAGTTGTCACAGTTGATGGAAAGCTTATCGAGACTTCTGGAACAATGTCTGGTGGCGGTAAGAGTGTTCAGAAGGGTAAAATGAAGCTTAACGGTAAGAAGGGAGCCGCAAAAGTCAATCCTATGGTTGACTCCTCACCAGAGGATTTGCAAAAGATTGAAGAGCAGGCTAAGGAGGCACAAGAGGAGCTCAAATCTTGCCGTGCTAAGCGTCGTGAGCTGACAGATGAGATTCGTTCCCTCAACAAGCGCATCAAGACCCTTTCTGTCAAACTTCCCAAGCTTCAAATGGAGATTGAGGGCTTTGATACTACCAGGGAAGAACTGACCAAACAGCTTCCATCGTTGCGTGAACAAAGTACACTCTCTGCTGCCGATGAAAAGAAGAAGGAGGAACTCACTGAGAAGGTGGAGGAATGCAAGTCTGAGATGGCTTCCTGTGTAGCCGCCACGTCCAAACTTGAGGCTGCCGTAGCCAAGCTTCAAAAGAGTATTATCAACGCTGGAGGATCCAAGCTTAAGAATCAGCAAAAGTCTTGCGACAAGGCAAAGAAAGACCTGAACGATGCCAATAAGGAGCTGAATTCTGCCAAGAGCACCATTGTTAATTCGAAGAAGACAATTAAAAAGTCTGAACGGGCTAAGGAAACGGCCGAAACCGACTTACAGCAGAGTCAGGATTCCTTAGAGACAATGCAAGAGGAGCACAAGGAACTTGAGGATGGAGCCAAGGAAGTAATGGAAGCCTATGAACAAGTGAAGAAGGACGAGGCTGAGAAGCGTAAGGCTCTAGAAGGTGTTTCGAAGGAGTGTGAAAAGCTCAAGAGTGCTCAACAGAAGCTCAAGTGCGCCGAGGTTGAGTTGAGTGCCAAAATTGATACGCTTGATAAACAGGTTAAGGACTCGGAGAAGAAATGTAACCACTGGAAGAAGGAGATCGAGCACCTTCGACGTGATGAGAGACAAGAGGAACTTTACTATGACTTTTCAGATGATGAAGATGAGGATGAAGATGGTGATGAAAAGATGCAGGAAGAAACGAAAGACTCCGACGTAGAAGAAGATGATGCAATGGATGAAGAAGAAGATTCTGAATCCAACAAAGAAGAACCCAAGGAAGAAGTCAAAGCCACCGAAGTCAAGACATCTATTGGCTCTTCATCTCTACCAAAACTTGCTCATGCATCTTTGGAGCAGTACAGCTCCGATTCTATCAAGAATGATATTTCTGTTCTTGAAAAGGAAAGAGATCCTCTTGCCAAGAATGCAAACATGGGAGCAATTGCCGAATACAGGAAGAAGGAGGCTGACTACTTGTTGCGGTAAGTGTTGTTATATTTTGTCATTCAATTTATATTAATGAGAGCATACCGACTAACTGCAACCACACACTATCTCTTCTCTCTTACAGTGTATCTGATCTTGACCAAATCACATCTGAGCGTAATGAGGCGAGGAAGGAACACGAGGATCTTCGACGACTACGACTTGAGAAGTTCATGGATGGCTTCTCAATTATCACTCTCAAGTTGAAAGAAATGTACCAAATGATTACCCTTGGTGGTGATGCCGAGTTGGAACTTGTAGATTCCTTGGATCCATTTTCTGAAGGTATCGTCTTCTCAGTTCGTCCTCCCAAGAAGTCATGGAAGAATATTGCCAATCTCTCTGGTGGAGAGAAGACACTTTCATCTCTCGCACTGGTATTCGCTTTGCATCACTATAAGCCCACCCCTCTGTACGTTATGGATGAAATCGACGCAGCCTTGGACTTTAAGAATGTATCCATTGTGGCGCATTACATCAAGGAAAGGACGAAGAATGCACAATTTATCATCATCTCACTTCGAAATAATATGTTCGAACTTGCAGATAGATTAGTTGGTATCTACAAAACAAACAACTGCACTAAGAGTGTCACGATTAATCCACGCTTATATAGCAAGGGCAGAGCAGCAATTGATCAAGGCACTTCTTCGGCTCCACTCAAGGACAGAAGCAACAATGCTCCTGTGGCACCGCCAAGTGTAGTCTAATGTGTACATGTTCTTTCTTAGGCCATGTTGTCGCCATCTTTAGGAACAGATTATATGACTACTAAATATCTAACTTTGTGGATCTCTAAATGCTTAGTATATACTAGTTTTCGAAGTTCACTACGACTCACATATAAACAGGATGCAGCACATATACTCACATACTTTACTAGCTTTCTGACTCTTTTCATATACTTTCATATGAAAGAATATTAATCAAAGATTCTTTATGTAGCTGCATGTCAATGCACGTATTAGACTCAGCGTATAGCGGGAGTATAAAATATGATTGGAAGTATTATATCTCGTACTCTGTCGTCAAGGGAAGAAGGAGTGTTCTCGTAGGCTAGAAAGGATACCATATATTTATGAAAAATGATAATGTCTTCAAAGATAAAATAGGCAAGAAGAACAAATGTTTTATTATACCATACAATATCGGACTCTGTAACAATCTTGACCGATCACATTTGACCTCATAATTCTAGTCTGAAATAAGCTCATATACAAATAAATACAACCATCATGACCAACGACGAGGAGAACAATAATGAAAAGGAAGAGAGCCTAATTGATGCTGGTATGTCTAATACAGAGAAGGAAAGCTGCACTATCGATTACTTTAGTACTGATGGATGCCATGGAGATGGCGGATGGTGTCGTACTAACTATGTGTATAAGAGTTACAAAGTTATAAACGGCGCCTTCAGGTTGGTAATATGTTTATGCATATGATGTGTTTTATTTTTCTATTTACTCACAGAAACAACACTACTTAAACAGTGTCTACTGCATGAATGCTGCATTCTCTTTGCTATGTATCAATGCATTAATGGGTATCCTCTCTGTGAACGCGTCGTTTAGCTTCCTTTCAGTTGTAAGTAATGTCCACATTTTCATTGCGAATCACTTCTTAGAGGTACGATATCAGTATCAGCTAATCAAGCTCCACTTTCCCTCTCTCTAGAACTCTGCGTTTTCGATCATGTCTTTAAATTCCTTTGTTGCAGTGGGTTGCAATGGTGAGGCGTTCAAAGTCTGCTTCTAGTTTTGTAGTCATGTGTAGAATGAAAAGAAAAGATTTGAGTTGTTTGTACAGATATCTGTGGATCTCTGACTTAGCATTGGATAGAAAACTAAGTATAGTACCGTTGTTTACCAGATAATGCATTATTATTATCACCATTAGCTCTCTATTATTTAATCATCCTTCTTCTTTTGAGCTGCAAACATACCATACTCCATCAAACCCCTATCAAATGCCCTATGCATTCTCTCCAAGCAGTAAGCATCCCTAGCACATTTCAAATATTTTGTTGGCTTAAAGATGAACCCCCTAGGATCATACACTCCTACCCAGATTGAATGACGCCACGAGGCAATAGTAGGAGTGCACCAGTCAGCGGTTTTAACCGGTCCCATTAGTTTTGTTGCATCAACCAGTTCTTCATATGCTTCGATTGAGATGAAGTAAGGATGTGTCCTGTTCGATATGAATAACGAAGGGCAAGAGGATGAGATGACATATACTACACTTGAATATCTCAAGAATCAGATGTGGACCAGTGTGTACAACTTACCATTCTTCATACAAGAATCTCAAATCACGCTTATCCTTCTTATCAAAGGGTACTTCCCTATCATCTCTCTGACACCAAGTAGCCATAACAAACTTTCCTCCAGGCTTTAGCACCCTCATCATTTCATTAATGTATGCCTCCTTATCAGGCATATGTTCTCCACTCTCACATGCCCAAACAATATCAAATGAATTATCAGGGAAGTCCATCTCCAAGGCATTCATAACTTGGAACTTTGCATTCTTCAAACCCCGTTCTTCTGCTAATTCAGTACCCCTCTTGACTTGATTAGGACTTAATGTAATCCCTGTCACATCTGCTTTTGGACCCAACTTATCAGCTAGATACCGAGAAGTACCCCCAAATCCACATCCGACATCTAATACTTTAGCACCAGAATCAACATTAGCATCAATACCACCAAACTTCATCATCTCATCAATAAAATCATACTTTGCTTGAATAAAATCCTTCTTCTTATATCCCGCTTTCATTTCCTCTTCATTGTAATATCCCAAATGAATATGTTCACCCCAATAATATTCGAGGATACCATCTGATGTCCAAGCATCATATTCCCGTGCTACCGAGTTTTCACTGTATGTACGTGATGGTTTATCAAGTACAAATTTCACAGCGGCTGTACCTACAATTGCTGATCCGGCTACTGCAGTAGTTATTGGATTCTCTACTGCTTTCGATACAGCTTTGGATAGAATTGAAGTTTTGAGACCCATTGATAGCGCTGTCTTAGATGTGGTATGTTGTTGTTGTATAGAAACATTGTTGTTTATTGTTGATATTGTTGGTGTAATAATACTGCTCCTTTGTGATGTAGTGAATGCAGATGCAGATGAAGCCAGGAGGAGTACTCCATTAGTTGCAGAAAATATCTTCATTGTTGTTGTAAGTAAATTATGAGTATCTATTATGGTAATTCGTATAACTTTTCTAGATTGATTCCAAGTTTGGTGCTATTCAATTCAACTATTAGTAAGTCAGATACTGATACTATGATGATGAGGCACTATTCCCTCTCTGTGTTGTCAACTATTTCAAAGTCAATATACCTACCATAGGTACACATAGCAATGAGCAATGAGTCATTGAATTTTGAATTAAAAGGATACCCGAAAAAGAGAGATTCTTTCTTCCATCTCATTTTTTGTATGTGCAAATCAAGAATAAAGATTGCATGCATTTTGGAAGTTCTATCTTGACACGATTATGTAATATGTAAGATTGCAAAGAGCAAGAACAGAAGGCAAAGTAATCACACTACTCTATTTTCTTAATATCTCATATATGACCCATATTGCCATTGCTCTCTGCTTGAACTACTCGTTCATTGAACTCTCCTTCTTCTAACCATGTCAGCGGATAAATCATTCACATCACCCATCCCTTTTGACCTCGCTGATGCTCATACTTGTCCACCTCCGCCTCATGCTCACAAATCTTCGATCATCTTCGCCTATGCTGATACTTTTATAACAATTTCTGCCAGCACTGATAGTGACGACGATGATGACAACTCCGTTGATCATACGAATGATACCAAAGATGATACGCCATTCTTCTTCCCAAAAAGCTCCTTAATTCCGAGTGTACTTGGTACCAATGTATCTTCCACAGAAGTGAAATACTCACATGCTTATACGATGATGAGGAATAGGCCGGAAGTATCTTTTACTCTCAAGAAGCGCAAACGAGTATCTCCAGAGATACGTCTACCAATTGTACAGTTCCCAGTGCTTCCACTTTATCCTGCTAATCATGAAGTACTTTGCGCATCTTCAACAGTCGATCAGGTATCAAGATGCAAGTCAGAGTCATTTAAAACTGAAGTTAGAACATCCCTCCCACCAAACATCAAACAACAGAGAAGAACTAGTATTGCAAGATGTGCTTGATTAGGAGATGAGGTACGAATCGTTCTTGATACGTAGACTTAATATGGTAATATAGACTATCTTGTGATTTGTGATACAATTGTCATCTCATCTATCTTAGTGTATGTAGACAACATGCTGATTTCTTGGTTTATAATAGAAATTGAAGTATGAGGGAGGTTGCAATATAAGTAACGTAAAGACCAAGTGCTGCATAGCCATATCCGGAAGGTATAACGCCCTTGTTGATAGCCAATCCCGAAACTAATAACAGGCCACAATTGATAAAACAAAAGACAAATCCTGTGGTTATAGCAGGTGTCAGTGATACATAATTGACATCTGTCTTTGTCACACTTCGAAGAACTGAAAATCCAGCCCCCAATCCGATGAGAATGTTGAAGATTGGCCCAGCTTGAAAAAGAGTTAAAAAAATGTATAAGTTCTTCTGTATATCATGTAAACAAGAAAAGAAAAGTTCTCACTACTACTCACCAAAACATGCCGTGATTGCCATATTGGCAAGTCCCTTACGGGCCATGGTAACATTGGCCGAGAGATCAGCCATTGAATTACCCCAAGCGAGTACCGTAAGACCCATTATATAGTTGGGTACTCTCAGTAATATACCCAAGAACTCAAGTAGGGACACAAGTTTATCAGCAATCCAGTCAATCCATGTAGCGGCCACTACGAATCCATAAAGTGCGATTGGAACAGCAAGCATAGTTGCCATAGTGCCGTCTCCACCAGGGGCAAATCTCATAATTAGCAATCCAACTAAGGATGCAAGTGTGATAAATGCTGCCATTGGCCAGCCCCACAAATTGACATCAAAGTTGCTCAAGGAATATACCCCCAACCACAATGGTGATAAAGCAAATGATAAAGCAACTAGTGCACGACAATATGACCCTTCACATGGAATCGATATTGTTAGCTTCCTAGCCAATGTCATTGGGTATTCACATATGAGTAAAAACTTCTCAAGACTACTGCTGTCATCATCGTGTATAATATCCCTCCAGTACTCTCGGAAGTGAACAATCAATTCTTGCTTTCCATCATGGTATGCTCCAACCCAATTGTATGCGGGTAGGCCAGAACTGCCTTCTTGTATACAAACCCTGTCTACCAAGTCCATATCTTCCATGACCTGATAAGGAGACTGGAATTCTTCATTGTCCAACCCATCCTGCTGTTGTTGAGGATGATGGTGAGGATGCCTAGTGAGTATTCCGTCGGCACCATGTAAGACTACTGGTCGATCCCACGCTTTGTTTCCCTCAATGGTAGACTCGACACCCCATCCATTGGCAGGTCGACGTTGGTGACCAATACTATCCATTCCTATACTACCATCGTCATCTAATTCGAGTTCATCATCATTATAGTTTGATAGTGCCGTGAGTACAGCATTTAAGGCTCGATTCTGAGGAACAGGTTCCTCCGTCGTGCGTATATCTTCTCCCATTTGAGGGGCAGTGGCATGTGTTCTATCATCTGCATTATTGTCAGTCATAAATCCTCCTTCTGACGCTACTGATTGTGCTCCTCCACCACCACCGCTCGCAGCAACCGCATTCAAGGCATTTGAAGCACGCTGAGAAGCAACCCTCTCTGCCTCTAACTGACGCTGATGTTCTCTCATTTCTGTTTCATGTTTTATTCTCGGTAACATTACAGCTCGATGATAAACATCTGCAACAAGAACTATAAGGACAAAGATGACGTAGAGAGAGATGAAGAGGCTTGATGTCTGAATATATCGAATGATTCAAAGAGACAGGAAGATAGAATGAGTATGCGATTCTAATTCAAAACACACACGCAGACCAGTAGCATAGCATACACTCACCCCAGCAGTAATCTCTCCCTTTTCCAAATTCAAAGCAACAACAACAACTGAAACACCCAAGGCAGTAACATCTCGTACCAAAGCACCTCGACATGCCACTCCATCATTAGCCAATATGACACTACCGGCCACAACAGTTGTAATAAACATTGCCGCACCCGTCAAAGCACCCAAACTCATTTTATATCCATTCTCAGGATCATTGGCAATTGCATTCATAGTTGCACTAACATCAGCGGCGCCATTCCCCAATGCTAATAATGTAACACCCGCAAATCGCGGTGGTAATCCTAATTTTATTGAAAACATTTCTAGTGAGGGTGAGAAGTATTCCTCAGCTGTTGAACCTAATAAGCGGAATAATAATGTTAGTGCTAATAGTAATATTGGTGATAGTAGTATTAACCATGTAACTGTTGATAGTACATTGGTATGACAGAATACAAATGGTAATAGTACTCCATCTCCGTTGTCACATGTCGAGGCATATTGACATCGTTTTGTTGTTGTAGATGACGAGTCATTATTATTTGATGAATAGGCTGTTGATTGTGTGTTTGTAAATATATCATCACATCTATAAGATGAATAATCTCCATCTGCTACAGTATTTACATCTTGATTTTGATTGTTATTATTATCGTTATCTAATTGACGGTGCATCATATTATTATGCTGATGTGTAAACTCATTATTCCATTCATTTGAATATTGTTCCCCACCATTAAAAGACTGTTCAATACTAGTATAATCACTATTCAAATATGTAGTAGTGGAACTACCCCATTCTGAATAGAATAATGCTAATATAGAAAAGAGAATTATAGTGCATATTGTGCATATTAAAGACATCTTTGTTATAAAGCGTTTTGTGGCACTGTTACTACCCGCACTTCTTTTTATTTTGCATTGTTGTTGATGGTCATAAGGAGTAGATATATCTGATAGATACATTGTTGTTGAAGGAGGCTGATACGTGTATGTGGGAAGATTCATATCTTTTAACGAGTTGTTGCTACTTTCTGTTGTATCTTGGCCGTCATAATCAGCGGCGGCATTATTATTAGATATTTGGTACTGATTACTATGTTCATTATTATATTGGAGATGTTCCATATTTGCAATTCTAACTCCTTTCAGATGAACCGTAGGTACTTCAAAAAAGTTGAGAATTTATCACTCTTAATATTTATTGTTCACAAGATTGCGAGTTGTAAAGGTGGGTTATTTCTCTCACTTTATCAAACAGCACAAATAATCTCGTATATTAATACCACAAATGATATAGGTCGGCAAAGGATCATATATCAAAGCTCACAATATAAATCAACTTCTGAATTATGTACTGGACATAAGAGGCAGGAGCACTAAAGCTACTATCCACAAGATAGATAGAGCGAGATATGTCGCGAAGGTATCCTAGGATACCTTGTTTAGAGTTGCTAGTTTGTGCTAGTTGCTAGCTTTATGATCGATGGCAATATGATAGGGATGGATAATCTGAGTATTCAGTATTCATAGTAATAAAAGGGAAGATGGCACCCTCACAATCGTAATCGACTGGCAAACAAGTACACCAAAGATGACTTATAGTACCATAGCTGTCGATTGACATTAGCTTATTGTTGACTATCATCATCATACATACTCTGCAGTACTTCAAAGGGTACCTCTGCAGCATAATCCCGCTGGACATAGTCCTCTACTATTCTTTTTCTATCACTACCAAACACTGAGAGGATGCGCTCACAGCTTGGTATTACTCGTTCTCTAAATGTTCTATATATGAACTTTCCTTTTGATTCATTGTACATACTTAACATCAAAGAAGACCGAGGACTCGGATCTATTGTTGTTTCAAGACCATCGAATTCAACTATTGAAGCTAAGCTTTCAAGAAGCTCATCCGATGCATCGCAGAGTTCTGTAGAACATATCATTTGTTTTGCTTTCTTTGCCGATGAAATCTCACCTGTTAATTGTGTTGGTAGTTGATTATTCTTTGCCATTTCACCACATGCATACTTGGCATCATCTATAC
>Ga0214478_101342_pt1 | contig 12537 bp, 11 predicted proteins | sample M1_20Mar14CPVII9_2_FD_178001 | JGI IMG/M metagenome (GOLD analysis project Ga0214478, IMG submission 178001) | Marine eukaryotic communities from Monterey Bay, California, United States - M1_20Mar14CPVII9sort6BwellD7 | ecosystem: Environmental > Aquatic > Marine > Unclassified | place: USA...
CCCCCCCATGTAGTAGTCCATCACTTATGGCTACATTCAGTCTATCTACTCCTTCTACCCACACTAAATAGAATATGTAGGTTGTCACTTCTTATTATTCTATGTTGCCAACCATGGACTGAGCTTGTCAACATAGTCAGAACAGAGGAGAGGAGAGAGGTTAGCCAGCTGTTAGTAATGAGATTACAAATTTATTGCGACTGACTCAATCGTAGAGTAGCACCAGTGGTTTAGTGGTAAAATCCAACGTTGCCATCGTTGGGCCCCGAGTTCGATTCTCGGCTGGTGCAGCTTTTTGCTCGATAAAACCATGATAGACGCCTTTGTAATTGTTTTTAGCTTACAACAGCTTGTCGGCAGCTTCATTGTAATATATGCCATGTACTTACCAAAGGAGTATGGATGAAACATATTTGTTATCCTTAACAAGCTGCTTGAAAATTGCCCAACTGATCACCCTTTGTGTTCTCTACCTCCTTCCCATGAGCACAGTACACTCGATAATCGATGGTTGGTTATATGACCACCAACAGTGGCGTAACTAAACCATAGCATAATACTGGTTGAGTGTACCAAAAATTCACGAAACACTAAAAATATTTGTTTGACGAGAGACTGGCAAACAAACACTAAGTTAAACCATGTTCACATTCCAGTAGTCAAGTCAAAAGCATAACAGCGGTCGACAGTCGCATTTCATTACAACAGAAGTAATCACAGACATGAGTAATTACAGCTCTCAGCTTGTAATCAAATGTAAAGTTGAAGGAGGAAAGAGTACTCATTACATAAACATTATAGAACATATACTACTACTCGTGGAGGTGTATCAAATCCGATATGGTGTAGGTGGTTATCATGTCAGCCTCTCACGTTGACGACCTGAGTTCGAGTCTCAGTATCGGAAGTACTTTTTTGCTCTCTCCTTTCATTATCTTTTGTTTCTTTTTTATACCTTGAAAGTAAGTGCTCTACAGTTCTGGTGGTGCCTAGTGCCTACTCCTGTATCAATGAAGAAGATGATAGCATTATTATTATCATGCTTTCCATTCCTCTTTGTATCGGCCACTGCTGCTGCACAACATCATCAATCAAAAACACATAATAATCATCATTGGACACATACAATTCAAAATAACATACGTATTGCAACTACCCAACATGTATTATATGATACACACCCTTTCGATGAAATATACTCCTCATATAGAATAGATAATGATAGTGAGTATAAGAATAATAGTAGAAGAAAGATATTAGACTGGCAGGATGTAATACCAACTCTAGAAGACGAAGATACCTTAGATGATCAAATTGCAATTGAAGATAATCGATATGAAGACGAAGATATTAATAATTGGCAAGATGTAAGCAGTGGAGAAGGAGACAGTGTTACTGAAGATAATATATACTTTGAAGATAATCGATATCCAACAACATCATCACCATCTTCATCACCCACAACCTCCAAACCAATAACATCTCAACCAATTACTTCACAACCAACAGGAAAGCCAACAATAATCTCATATGACCCAACATTATACAAATCATTACGAATAAAAGTCGATACACGTCAATTACAATCAAAGTTACAATCAAATCCACAACGATATAGTTACTTGGTTAATTATATATCAACTATAGCTGCTACAAAAGTAGCCACCTTTTGGTCTACTCATTTATCAACTATACCGGTATCCAACCCGATTGTTGTTACTAAGAATGAGTGTGTCGATACTATTTGGCCATACATGAATGACAATGAAGATAGACATGTATTTATTAATGCTGATTTGGTACTATATATACTGCTAGATGAAGGACCATGCTTGACCGATACACCAAGTGAGTACATATGTTGTGCCAAGATGCATAACATGTGTGTGCAATGCATGCATAAGATGTGCCCAAAATAGTTTGCATGATACTAATACATGCTACTAATCTATCATTACCCTTCTTCTACTCACATGTAACACTCTGATCATCATCAGCTCCGATAGCATTGAGCAATTATTGTATAATGGATCAATGGGACAGACCTATAGTCGGTACATTATTACTATGCTCTGCAAACTTTGTTGATAAAATATATACTGAAGAGGGAAAATCAGACTTGAATGAGGTACTGCAACATGAATTAGGACATATATTAGGCATGTCAGGCTCTACCATGCCATATTGGCGCAATGCTTTGAAAGGTGGCAAGCCATACACACCTAGACCAATAGTAGCTCAAGATGTTGTATGCATAAGTGGGCAGAAACAAACTATTTATATGCCAAGTCAAGATACAATTAGATCAGGAGTTACAAAGTTGTACGGTGGAAGTCGATACTTTGAAATAGTTACTCCTACTGTGAGAAATGTTATTGCCAATCAATTCAATTGTCATCCCGAAGGAGATATTATAGGTGCCCGATTAGATCCAAATGAGTATTACAATTGTATTGGTAGTCATTTGTCATCAAGATATTATGGCACAGAAACAATGGTATCGAGGAATATGCCTTGGACACAAGCAATAAGTGCAGTATCACTTGCATTATTTGAGGATACTGGCTGGTATAAAGCCAACTACACTGCCTCGCCCGGTGTATATAATCCATCACCGTTTGGTTATGGTGCCGGCTGTCAGTTCTTGACGGAGGAGTGTATAGTGAATGGAGGAGAGATACCAACATATGGCCAAGGTACATTTTGCAATGAAATGACAACAACTACAAGTATCAAATGTGATGTTACACATAGGCGAGGGGCTAAATGTGATCTTGTAGATTACAATACCAATCCAGCCAATCAGATATATCCCTACATCCCCAATACACGAATACCAGACAGACCAAGTACTGCAGAAGAACAGCATTTTACAAATACTGCTTTGGGTTCTTTCATACGATTTGATGGTAACTATTGTCCAACATATGCTGCTCCTACATCATTTACACTGGACCAGAAAGGAAGGAAATCTGGTCCTCAGTATATGGAATGCTCGTCAAGTGACAGTACTCAGAATGGTGCTTACAGCTTTGAGACATTTGGCAGTACTAATAGCATGTGCTTCAATACAATTGGCGAGATAGATCGACCACTGTGTTTGAGCATGGAATGCATTGAAGTTGAGGAAACTGTTACCGTTGCTGTGTCAGTCGGAGAAGACGTTATAATATGTGAAAGTGATGGTCAGATACTGGACCTACCTGGGCAAGATATACAAATTGAATGCCCTAGAGTGGAAGTTTTGTGTCCTCAGTACTTCTGTCCAGCCAATTGTTCAGGCCGAGGAGTCTGTCGACATGGCGTTGTTAATGGATGTATATGTAATGATTCAAATGATGAGAGTCCTCATTGCGAAAATTCACCCGTTGCACCACCAAATGAAAGTTCAATACCTTCACCGTCAATAGAGATGAATATAGAAGAAGAAACTATATTGGAAGATGTTGTCGAAACAATCAACGATCTTGACCTTGTTGACACTATCACTGAGATAGTGAACGAATCTCCTTCAATACAAGAAGATACACTTACATCTCCTACCGTCGCTAATATATTTGATACTACACTGTCTACATCATCACCAACGGAAGCTAGCAAACCGGTGAATAACATGCCTTCTTCGGCAAGCATAACTACTCTGAATTGTTTGTTCATACTGTTCATTGAAAGCATGATATTCATGTTTTAATTCATACTACTTAAAACTAGAACATAGAGTCATAATCTAAGTTTGATTCTTAGCTAAGGTCCTTATTACACCACTCAGAGCTATTAAATGTAGCTTGATTTTATTATCGTCCTCATCTCTACTTCTTCCTCATCCTTCTCAATGCCGTACTACTCATCCCATGCGGTTCCGTCCTTTGTGTACAAAGTAACTTCAATGGTTCCATACCTAACGTTTCCACTCGATAATTATTCAACTTTCGTCCCGTTGGCAATGTTTCATGACTTAATATCAATGCATCAAAGTCATTTACTAATCCAGGATATACTTCACTATCCTCAGGTTGACCTGGTGGACCATATTCATCACTAATTGGTACACATCGTATGCGGTTCTTCATCCCCGGTGCTAAATTGCCAATAAAGTCTAACACACCTTCAATACGTTCATTCAATGGTGGTATGCTTTCCGCAAATGACTTGTGTGTTAGCATTTCATCACGTGTAACTCCTATAAGCAATCGACCATTGATCGGCTGTACTGATGATATTGCCAATGTTAATAGTTTGCGATGTCCATAGTGCATACCGTCGAAGGTACCTCCAACACATACCGAAGAGTAGAGTGATTTCGGTGGAATCGATGTACCACCAATCATTCCTCCTCCTTCATCATTCACCTTGTTATTATTGTTTGTATTCACACTGATGTTTGATTCATATGCATCCTCATCTTCCAAAAATACAACATTTGGATCACCAGTAACCTCTGCACCATCAGGCCAATCATCAACATGTAATGCTTTTAATGGACTTAATCCCTTAAATTCCCGTTCAGCATTCACGGCATTGACATGTTCAACTAATCCACCCACGCCCGATCCTTCCCTTTCAGCATACTGTACTCCATTCCCCCCCGCATATAAGTCAGATGATACCCACCCGGTAATTGAATCATGTGAACATATACATGATAAGTCAGGACGTAAATCAATCCAGCCTTCCGGTGGTGTATTTGGCATATTCTGTGGATAAACAATCAAATCTAATAATTTACCACCACTTGTTATAGTTTTGGCATCTTGATTATTCTCCTTTTCATCTAATCCCAATGCTGCATCCCATGCCATACTGTATATCTCACCGGCATATCGACGTAGTTGTGTGAGTGTGAATTGCTCATATCCCTCACCTGTTATACTGTTAGACCCGCCTGTGTTGGTACGTAATACCACTGATAATCGATTAGTTGTTACTGATATTGACTTTTCAAGTATAGCTTCGTTGGCTATTCGTGCTGATGCAGAGTTGGGCATTGTTAGTATTGCCAAGGTATGCTTATGCTTTTCATTTTGATTTGAGATTATAGAAGTTGTTGAAGGAGCTTGCACTTTAGTGGGTGTATTATCTTCTACAATATCTCTCAAACTTTGCATACGAGATTTAGATCTGCAACCTTGTTGTCTATGTACATTTGTAGTAGTACTGTGAAGTGTTAGAGGGTGAACCGACAAAGATAAAACTGATGGAGTTGCAACTAATGCTGAGAAGACCAATAACTTTATAGAGGACATTGGAATCTGTACTGTCAGTATGCGAACTGCTATATTGCAAAAGTTAGGTATGATTTGTTGATTGTGTGGAGAGGGTCTAGGGGAGTTGATGTATTTTTTTTTGAGTTGGGTATCTTTGAGCTTCAACTCAATGATTATTAGACGAGCAGTTTAGCATGAGCCCTATGAATATATGTAAAGGTATATATCGGTGATTGGGGAGATAATACAAGCTAGGTGGTGGCAGTGATAGGTAGGTAGATGATGAATGATGATGTCGTCGATATTTGATGTTGGCGGAGAGGGGGGAGGATACCGTCTCCCCTTTACTTTTCACTACTCCTCTCCTCTTCAATTCCACCAATAGAGGCATAACAATGACGGCGTTAGGAGCAAATGAAACGGCGGAGGAGGCTTCAACAGTAGCCTCTGTACCTCTAAGAATATGCTGCTATGGTTCATCATCATCACGAACCCCCGCTAAGTATACAGATCAAGCGTACAACCTCGGTAAGTTTGGCATTGTTTAGAGAGAACATATGGCAATACCATTTAATCACCTTCCCTCACTCAATATACAATTAACTCAGGAAAAATATTGGCTATTCGAGGACACACATGTGTTAACGGAGCAGGATCCGCTGGATGTGAGTGTTGCATCATTATCTTTGCTATTGATATCTTTATATCTTTTCATATATATTTCTTATTGTTGCCATTTCTCTTGTTATCACGCTCTTATATCTCACACTTTGTGTATGTATATTTTCTTCTTTAACTTTTTAGGTATGGCTGCAATGAACAATGGAGCGCATGATAACAATGGTCACATAGTAGGAGTGATACATGAAAAGTTTGTCGTTGATGGTAGTGATTGGTATGAAGGAGCACATTCTGTGTTTGCACAAGAGAAGAATGAGTAAGTTGTACATGTATTATTCATACAAGGACTGATATAAATTTTGCTCACATCTCATGTACATTTTTATACAATACAGAATATTAATAGCCAAAGGCAATGATTTACAAGAGAGGAAGAAGTTGTTGGTGAAGGATGCAGATGCATTGATTGTACTCCCAGGTGGCCCAGGAACATGGGATGAGGTATGTGATGATTGTATCGTGAGATATATTGCCATTGATTGTATCTAATCGTATTGTTCTTGCGATATATAGCTTTGGGAGATGGCATGCGCCAGACATATCGGCTTCCATTCAATGCCAATTGTATGTGTTAATGTTGAGGGATATTATGACACATTCAAAGCTATACTAAAAAGAGCACACGAGGATGAACTACTTTACAAAGATCCACGTGAAATAGTACATTTTGAAGAAATACCAGAAGCGGCGATAAACTGGGTAGAGAAGTACTGTGCTGATCCAAAAAATCAACATGATAAGCAACAAAAGGTTATCAAACGACGATCATCAATGCTCAAAAGATTACAATCAAATGTAGGAAGGATGCAATCGTTCTTTGGCGATGACTTGATGGATGACAATGATACAGAGACTGAATCACAATTAGATGAAAGTGGAGGGATTAGATCTTCTTGGTACTATCACTTGCTTATATTTTCAGCAGGCCTATCTCTAGGTCTTTTAATTGCATCCAAGAGGAAATGAGAAATGCAACATAAACAAAGTCTATTGTCATGTACTAGTATCTTTAGCAGCAACTCCTACTAGTATTGTTATATCCTGTATTCCCTAGTAGGTGTCATTTTCAATATTGTTAAGAACTCATTCCTAGCTCTTCTTCTCAACCACGGTATTACTTGTATGCCATACTTCTCATTCATCATTTGAGCAATTTGTTCAGGGAAATTATCATCCACAACAACGATGTATGCAACACCATTTGGAAATGATAATAATTGAGCAATCTGTGGTAATGCTCGATCTAGTACCACACGCCCATTGATACCGCCTGCCCAACTTGCTTCGATACCATTAGAACCAATGTCTTCATTTGGTGTGGGGACATATGGTGGATTGAATATCAATACATCAACTTTGTTTTGTAGCTCATCAAGAATATCTGTTGCTAAATCACATTGTATTGCATGTAAGTTATTTGTTGGTATTCCATTCTTTTCTGCAGTCGAGTTTGCAATTCTAATTGCATCGGAGTTAATATCTGTGATATAATGCATTGGAGATGATGCAGTGTTGAGCAAACGCATGTTGAGAAAGACACCGGGAACTCCCGTGCCAACTCCAATTTCCAATGTTGTTTTGATATCATTGCACTTCTCTGATGTCATGCCATCAATGTCATATCCAATTGCATCAATCAACAGATACGTATCGTCACTCGGTTCATATACATTTTCATAGTCACATAATTTTAGATGTGATAAGTTTGGCATTTTAGCTGACGAACATTCTTTTGCTCGTCTTTCTGCATCAACATTCAACTGTGCATAGGCTGCAGTTTTGGGGTTTTGATCATCTGTTCTTAATGGATGATGTTCTGCCATTGTATTGTATGTTTGCTTGTTGAGATTTTGTACTTCTTTTGATGATAATAATAAGTAAAGGATACGGTGACTGGAGATTGTCAGAGACTAGACTAATGCCAATCCAGAAGATATAATATTATGCCGCAATAGTTCAGCTTGATATCTTAATCCTACTAGTAACCTTGGTGGTCAAGTGATGGCGGCGCGACACGACATTTACTACATAAAAAATAAAAGGATACCGCTTTGCAAAAACGCATTGTTTTTAGTGGAAGGGGAGAGAGGAAGATGATGTTATTAAATAAGAGTATACTGCCGGCTATCGTTGTCATCTATACAATGGCATTAGTTTTATGTTCAACTCTTCGACCATGTGTAGGATTTCAATCCATCGGGCGATTGTCTTCAACTCGTATAGGATACTGTAGAAGTATCCCAACATCACATCTCTTTTCTACTGATACTGATGAAGATGATGGCAAAGCAAGAATCTTATTCCTGGGTACACCAGATGTAGCTGCAACATCTCTCAAGACTATATATGAGCAGTCACAAAGTCCCGATAGTCCATATAAGATAGTTGGAGTAGTAACACAACCACCAAAGAGACGAAAGAGGAAAGGGAAAGAAATTATGTCACCAGTTGGACTTGTTGCTGAAGAATTGGAATTACCATACATTCTCCATCCAGAAAAAGCACGAGATGCAGAGTTTTTAGATGAGCTGGAAAATACTGTGAAACCTGATCTATGCATTACTGCTGCATATGGACAATATCTACCCAAACGTTTTCTTTCTCTACCCAAATTTGGAACATTAAACATCCATCCTTCTTTATTACCAAGATGGAGAGGAGCAAGTCCAGTTCAACGTTCATTAGAAGCTGGTGATAATCCAGTGGGTGTATCAGTATTATTCACAGTCTCAAAAATGGACGCTGGTCCTGTTGTATCACAAGAAACATTGACTATAGATGAGAATGAACAGGCGACAACACTACTTCCTACACTGTTCGATATTGGTACACAATCATTACTGGATGCATTACCAAAAGTAGTTAATGGAGAAATTACAATGGATAATTCATTGGTACAAGATGAACCAGAAGTAGTAGAGGCAAGTATGATTAATGCAGCTGAAGGACAACTTCATCCGGATACTATGAGTGCAAGTGAATGTCATAATCGCATACGTGGCTTCTCAATGTGGCCAGGTACATACATCTACATCAAAATAGGAGAAGATGACGAGACAAAGGAACCTGTCAAGATAAAGATTATCGAGTCAAATGTACTTGATGAAACAGTAGATCCTACGAATGTTATTGAAATTGGTCCAAAGAAGAAGGATGGCTTGAGGTTAGTTCACTCAGATGGTTCTGTGTTGGAATTACTGAAAGTACAACCGGTCACTAGAAATGTTATGGATGCTAAAAGCTTTGTCAATGGACTACAGGGACAGAGTGTACGATGGATTAGTGGAGTTGAATCATAAGATATATCCTGCTAATAAAGATAAGTAGCTAGCTAGGATTGTGCTATCTGCAAATATGTGCACTATAATACTATTACTCTATGAACAATTCATATCCTTCAGTAGAACATTCGGTTTTATCTAGTTTCCAACCTGTATTTGTAACACATCTTTTGAAGATAGGCCACAATTGAGCTAGCTCACGTTCTGCAGTATCTTCTGCCTCTTGTACAACTTCGTTATCATTATCTTTTTCTTTGTTGCAAGTAGTAAGTGATGATATGAGTGACCGTCTGACCAGACAAGCATGCAGATATGCTTTTGCCTTTTCTGTACTACTACTGTTTGAAAAGAATGATATTAGTATGCACCGTCTATTCTTTCTTCGTCGTTCTATCTGTCCAACAGCGAGAAGATAATTATCTTTGCTACTTTTCCTTTTCATGATATGAGTTTGTAATGAAGAAGCTGTTTGATATGATAGACGGGACAACTCATTGAAGGATAATCCCATGCGTATCGGAAACTTTGTGTTCATAGATCTCCATTCGGGAAGAAATAGCAGTGGTTCTTCTTTTGAAGCGTCGGATGGATTGCTCACTATTATCGATTCTTCATTCACTTTCCCATCATTCCTATCATCCACACATGCTAGGAACTCTTCCACAACTTTGTGCAACCTCCAGCCATTTAGCCAATCAAGTGATATTAGCTTCAATGCCTTGTAGTTTGTAACTAGATGAATAATTGTCAGAGTCAGATATAAACCAACTGCAGTTTGGATGCTTGCGTTACCAAGTAACTTGGCCACAAGAGCAGCAAGCACTAACCCAAGACCTCCCACAACAGTTCTTTGTGCACCATTTTTTGCTGCTATTTCGGATATGCCCTCTTCGCTTCCAAGAAGAGCGTTTGCCCAATACATTTGCAGTGCTCCACCGCATGCTCCCGCAGCTACTCCACACAACGCTTTACATATAGTTCCTAAGCAAAGCAATGGTAAGAACCACTTGTGATTCAAAGATGGAGCAATGATTTCTAATGTAATGCCGATATCTACCATAATATCTGCGAATAACTTCCATCTCTTGACGTTTCTTCTAAAACTAGAAGCAGCCATTGAAGTAAATAACAGAGATGCAACCATTCCACTCATATCTCTAATGACAAAGTTTAACGTTGCAGATAATGCTGTGGCTCCAGTTCGTCCGACTCCAACTCCCTCTAGGATACGTTGTGTAGCTAATACTGACCGAAGTGATGTTGATAAGTCTTGTATATTGTCATATAATATGTATTTGATATATCCAGAACTTCTCAGTTTGTCCATCTGATAGTTATTACTGTTGTTGTTATCATCGTTTCCTCTAACATTACTACTAGGAAGTGCAGGCAGGAAAGTTGATCTTAGTGCTGATTGTACTCGATGTAATGCTTTAGATGGATGAAATATATGCTGCCGACTGTCATGTGTGCCATCAACATCATCTGTATCTTTCCCATCATTAATCAAATTATATGATTTATATTGACCATCACTCTTTCGAGATATGATTTTACTAGGAGTAGAAGTAGATGTCACCGCTACCGCTAATGCATGACATGGCTGTGTACCCAAAATCAGAAGAGTTATTATTATATTACCATATCTTTGCAACATGATATAATAGGTATGTGTATAACAATCAATACTACTGCACCCAATCAATTTACTCTGGCATCATTAGCGCCCTTAGATTTATAGATATCTCAGCTCTCCTATCGGCTCGGCTGACCAACTTTACGCTATTACCCACTGCAATCATTCGGCATCACGGCGCATAAAACATGAAGTGGATATGGTGGTTAATTTTCTGATTCCCGTCATGAAGTGTTGGGCAAGAAGAAGTATCGTAGGTTGTATTGTTGGTACTATCAACAAAGAACATATTGTGCGCGCTTGTTTAGTATATCATTGTAAACATCAGTTCTAATATATTATATACCACCGATACGAATACCTTCATATTATTATATTATATATTAAAAGAAGTCAACAAACTTCTTCCAACAAAAAATTAGCTCTCGATATCAATAACATGGATAACAATACTCCTTCCTCAAGTAAACGCAGGAAGACATCCTCTCCTGATAATGATTATAGTGCATTATGTCTTGCTAATATGCCCCATGATCATTTGACTGCCATTGCAGACTATTTACCAAAGTCTAGTAGAGCTCTTTTTGCGGTGGCACTAACTGCACCAAGTAAATCGTTTCGTATGTCAAATTGGAAGGGTAAACTGAGTGAGGCGAGTAAAGCTATTATCATGTCAACCCCTAGTACTACTACATGTCCATCTACTGGGGATATCCAATCTTACGAGAAGGCACGCCTGAAAAGTTACTATTCATCATCTGACTGGGAGAAGCTTGATTTTATTGACATAAAGATTGACAAGTTTGAAAAGAAATTAACAGATGATGATATTGGCGCGGTATTGGTATGTATTGATGCCAAGAATAAGCTGAAATCATTACGTTTAGATTGTATTGATATTGTCGGTCATGCATTGGAACCTCTACGAGAGGCAACAACGCTAGAAGAGATTGCTTTCAAGATGGATACAAAACAATTATCTAAGTCGGCAGTTCTTCCTATTATAGAAAGCATTATTGATACCGAGGGAAGCTCTTTGTTTAAGAAATGGTATGTGTACGATAAAAGTGAAAATACCAATGGTGATCCTCCATTAGTTCTACCAACTGAGTGGAAGGAAGGCAAAGCTAGATACGAACAACCACTCAATGGCTTCTTATCAAAGATCAAACAAATTGCTTACCAGGGAAATCAAATGTAGAGCAGAGGGGCATTCTAAACGCCAAAAGAATGGTGGTACAAATACTGGGCATATGTCTTGCCTCACTTGTTTCTCAGTTTATTGCAGTGATTGCAATGGAAATGAGACTTATTCTGTCCTAAAGTGTGACAAATGCAATCTGACTTTGTGTACTTGGTGTGAACAGGATTTCGCTACATGTCGTGAATGCAATTCTACATTTTGTTCAGTTTGTGCAGAAGAGGATGATGTTGATGCTGCTAAACAATGCGGAGATTGCTGGTTAAACCATGATCCAATTTGCTTTGGATGTGTAACACCTGCCAATGAAGAGTGTAAGACATGTCTTGGTATGTTTTTCTCTGACCTGTCAAGGAGAAACGAGGAACTAGGGAATGAAATCGGTGGGTTGTGTGATGAGAACGAGGAACTGCGTGAAGAGAATAAGACACAAAAGGCAGAGAACGACGACCTGCGCAAGGAGAATGAGGAGTTACGAAAGCAACTATCGGCAGGGCTTGGTATTCTGGGGTAAGCAGTATGGGGATCGATTCG